>Ga0209504_1000021_pt1 | contig 192015 bp, 179 predicted proteins | sample COGITO_mtgs_1005_FD_184791 | JGI IMG/M metagenome (GOLD analysis project Ga0209504, IMG submission 184791) | Pelagic marine microbial communities from North Sea - COGITO_mtgs_100511 (SPAdes) (version 2) | ecosystem: Environmental > Aquatic > Marine > Epipelagic ... | reverse complement strand
CTATTTCCTGAACAACTTGTAATTTAAAAGACATAGAGTAGTCTTTTTGTGTACGCTTTACATAGCGTATTTCTTGAGGTACTTCCATAATGATACTTTTTGTGTATCGCTATTTCAGGACTAGACAATCGCTTACAAAAAAAACTCCTTAAGAAATTAAGGAGTTTTTTTTATATTCTGGATTTTTCTCACATTTATGTGTTTTATGAGAAATCGCACTAGTAATTTGACAAAGATTGATGATTTTAGGGGTGGAGTTTCTGTTGTGATTTCTCCTTGCGTCGAAATGACATAAAAACGAAACTCTGCCCTTTTAAAAGGATAATCTATTTGAAATACGGATATAATATCTGACAAAAGGAATGCTATACCGGATATTTTTTTATCTTTGAAACTGAGAATTTTTAATCAAAATGGCTTTATCTTTGAGCTTTTAGAAAATTGACACGCATTATGGAACAGAAAATACATCAGGGAAGAAACGTAAAACGTTTCAGGGAAATGCTTGGCATTAAACAAGAAGCATTGGCTTATGATCTTGGTGATGAATGGAATCAAAAGAAAATTTCTATGCTAGAGCAAAAAGATGTAATTGAGGATAGTTTACTCAAACAAATCTCAAATGCATTGAGAATTCCTGTTGAAGCATTTCAAAATTTTGATGAAGAACAGGCAGTAAATATCATATCTAATACTTTTAATGACCAATCCAATGGATATAATTATTATCCAACTTTTAATGTAAATCCAATAGAAAAATGGATTGAAGCTTTAGAAGAAATTAAGCGATTGAATTTGGAGATTTTAAAAGCTAAAGATCAACATATAAATGCTTTGGAAAAATTATTAAAAGAAAAATAGGATTTGTAAAGTTATATTATTTCCACAAAGAGACTTTTGAGTCTTTTTTTTCGTTTTGGGAATTTTTTTGTTCAACTGCTCCGGTTTTTTGTTTTGATTACAGAAAAAAGACCATGCTAAATATAAGAAATAATATTACTACAAATTATTAAGAATTATTTTTATTTTAGTTCGAAATAAAATCGAGACTAATATCAGAACACTATGAAGAAATACTTAAAGTTTTGTGCCTTGTTATCAATACTTTTTTTTTACACCTCTTGCCGACAAAGCCAATCGGAAGCAAGAAAAATCATTATCCACTCCGAAGCCAAAGATGTAGTTACATCTCATGGTCCTGAATGGATAACCCGGAATACCATACAGGACAGAAAGAATATTATTTGGATTGCTTCATTTTCTGGTGTTTATCGGTACGATGGAAAGTCTTTTACCAACATTACAACTAAGGTAATTTCGACCCGATTTTTTTCTCTCTTAGAAGACCGAAAAGGCAACTTGTGGTTTGGCTCTATAGGTTCTGGTGTTTATTGTTATGATGGTAAATCCTTTCAGAATTTCACAACTAAAGAAGGACTTCTCAATAATGAAGTTACAAGTATTTATGAAGATAAAAAAGGCAATATCTGGTTCGGTGTGTCGGGAGGAGCAAGCCGTTATGATGGGAAATCCTTTCGAAATTATATCATAGATGGCGACGAAATGAATGAGGATCAAACAGGGAAAACTTTTCCGAATAGGCGTCCTTACGAAGTTAATTCTATTATTGAAGACAAAAAAGGTATGTTCTGGTTTGCGACAAGAGGTAACACTTTTACTTATAATGGAAAGACGTTTTCTGTTTTCAGTCGTAATAAAAGACCTTTTAAAAATGTTCGTTCTTTAATCGAAGATAAAAAAGGTAATATCTGGTTTAGCGGGGCAGATGGTCTTTGGCGCTATGATGGTAATACATTTATCAATTTTGCACAGAATTTCACAGGTTATATAATTGAGGATAAAACAGGCAATATATGGACAAGTTCACAGAGGAATAACAGTCAGATTTGGGCGCTTCTTCGGTATGACGGAAAATCTTTATCTGATAAAAAGCCAAGTGTAACCGAAATTGCATTAGAAGGAAATGGTCTTTTTGGCATTTTAGAAGCTCGCGATGGTAGTATTTGGTTTGGATCTATGAAGGGAGTGCATCGCTATGATGGTGCGACTGTCATGGATTTTATAAAGTAAAGACGTTGATAAATTTAAGATGAAATGGTGACCATATTGGAGAGATAAAATTTAGTAACGCGAACATGTCGTTTGTGCAAATTGAGGGTTTAATAGAGTTATGGGGTTGTAATCACGTATATTTACGTATAGTTTCAAAGTAAAAATACTTTAGTTTTGAGTGTTTTAGGATTTCTTTTTAAAAATATAATCAGGTTTTAAATAGTGAATCTAAGAGAAAAATGATTATTTAATCAATAACACGAATCGAATGATGAGCATTTATCCGGAATTAAATTGGGTTACGTTAGAAAAGGGCAATATAAATAGTTTTTTTAATGATTACCGCCCAGCAATTGGTCCGGATGGTAAAGCCGTAGTATTTGAACGAATATCATATAGTCCTGAATTAAGGACGTTGGTCACCAAACTTTTTATTGTCCATGATCTCAATAAGTCATCTCCGCAACTATTTCTTGCTGATTGTGATTTTCCTCAACAAACCAGACCTGCATGGACTGGTAATGCAATAGTTTTAAATTTAGAACAGGAGGGACGTCTTGCTGTCTGGACAGTGGATGCCAGCGGTAATAACCTAAAACAGATTGAGAACACAGAACATTGTAATTATCCACAATGGGCTATCGATCCATCATTTGAAGGTTTTGTTGTGATGAATAATAAAAAGTCGCTACACCAGCCACAACCGCATAGTACATTATTTGATGTGGACGGAAATAGGATTATTGCTAATATGAATGGTAAGGATACTAACGGTAATATGGTTTTTGGCGGTATGCCTGCAGTTTTTCCTGATAATCCCAGATCAATAGCGTTTGCAGGTCAGTCTTCAGCCGATGGTAGTTATAATCAGGAGGAAAACTATATTTTTCTTAATATTGAGAATGGGGAAGAATTTTTATCAGTACCCATGGAATCTTCGGCAAGTTTAGAGCACTTCGATAAGCACTTTCAAGGGCGTGCTCCTGCTATTTCGCCTGATGGAAACTATATTGCTTTCGAGAGCAATCGGGACGGCGGTTACGCACTCTATTTGTTCAATTTAAATAAACCTGAAAACGGTGCTGTCCAACTGACAGATTCGACAGTTAAACTCAATGCACAACACCCAAAGTTCTTTCCTGATGGTAGCCGACTCATTTTTAGTGCAGTACCTCCTGGGCATGTTCACAATTGTATTGCCTGGATGGATATTTCGGTATATTTATAATACTTTTTAATTTTCTTAGGGTGAATATGTGAATGGAATTGCTTCAAAATATGCCAGGATTAATGACCATTTCAAAAAATAAAAAAAATCGATTTACCCAGAAAGCTAATTCTAATATTCTTTTTTTGTGTAGTATTGCAAGATTCTATACCCGATAAATAGTGTTTACACTTGAACAAAGTGAAAGGGGAATACAATTATATTTTAGCTACAAATATTGTAAAACTCACGCCTAGATAGAGAATGAAAGAAATTATTGAACTTTCGGAAAAGACAATAACCATTGACAGAAACGAATTTCTTAAAGTGAAAGGTAGTATTGACACCAATATGTATTTTATAGTAAGCGGAAGTCTGAGGATTTTTGTTTTAGACGAATATGAAGAACGCACGATTAGATTTGGTTATAAAGAAAATCTAATCGTTTCACTGGACTCTTTTTTGACAGGTAAACCTTCAGATTTGTTTATGCAAGCCATAAAAAAAACAGTTATAAAAGTTGTAAGCAAACAACAAATAAACAAATTTTTAGAAACAGAAAGCAATAGAAATCTATGGATAAAAATTCTGGAAAATTTGGTAGTTCAGCAGATGGAACGTGAGGTTGATATCCTGACAAATTCACCAAAAGAAAGATATGAAAGGGTTTTAAAGAGGAGCCCACAGCTTTTTCAGGAAATCCCAAACCGACATATTGCCAATTATTTAAGAATGAGTGCCGAAACTTTATCCCGCTTAAAAAAGTCTTGACTTCAATCAAGATTTATTGAAAATGCTTTTTACAATTTTGCATAAAGAAAAATATAATTATGCAATCAAAGAAATTAATACAAACGCTTTTAGAGCATACGAGACAAATTATCAATCAGGCAGAAAAATTAAAGAATTGTGATTTGAATGCTTTGACCTGGAGGGAAAATGAAACTTCCTGGAACATTCTGGAATGTTTGGAACATTTGAATTTGTATGGAGATTATTATTTACCGCAAATAGAAAATGAAATAAAAAAATCAACTACTGGAACTGATCTGGAATTTAAAAGTGGAATTCTAGGTAATTATTTTGCGAAAAGTATGTTGCCAAAAGAAAAGCTAAATAGAATGAAAACTTTTAAGGACAAGAACCCGCTGAATGCCAAACTTGACGAATCGGTAATTGATAGATTTATAAACCAACAAATCAAACTTCTGGATTTACTGAATCAATCCGAAAATGTGAGTTTAAACAAAGTAAAGATTAAGATTTCTATTTCAAATTTCATCAAGCTAAAATTGGGAGACACCTTTCAATTTTTCATCAATCATATTATTAGACACTTTCATCAAATAGATCAAATAAAAGTTGCAATGAAAAACAACTGACCGCCAGACAGGTAAGGAGTAGAGCGTAAAATTATTTGATTTTTTTTCAAAATAAACTTGCAAATACAAAATCTAGCTGTATATTTGCACTCGCAATCACAAACGATAGCAACCTATTAAAATAGGGCGATTAGCTCAGCTGGTTCAGAGCACCTCGTTTACACCGAGGGGGTCGGGGGTTCGAACCCCTCATCGCCCACAAATAACTCCTTACTTTTTTAAGGAGTTTTTTTATGACATACGAAGCGAGCGCGAATTACAAATTCGTGTTAGTGAATTAGGGGAGATACTCAAGCGGCCAACGAGGGCAGACTGTAAATCTGCTGTGTGAACTTCGCAGGTTCGAATCCTGCTCTCCCCACAAAAAGGGTAAAAGAAGTAAAAGGAAGCTTTTCCGATCTTTTAAAAAACCGAAACATTTTAAAAACCTGTAAATCGTTCGATTTACAGGTTTTTTGTTTTTAATGCTATTTTGAAACTTAATAAAAATAAGAAAAGGTTCAAGGGCTCAGGTTCAAAAGTTGTGGAGTGATATAAATAGTATTCTCTTTACCGTAAAGGACTTTAGGGATAAAAGTGGCAGCCTTTTGCAATCTTATAAAGTTTTACATTTTCCTAAAATTTCTTAATTGCAAAAATAATAATTTACAGTTTACCCTATAAGAGACAAGTATTTGGAATCTGTTGCTCTGAAAGAGCCCGAGCAGTAACATTGCACGAAGTGCTATGAATAATGATGAATACTTCTTTAAGCCCTGTAAGGGCGAAAGCATAACCCAAAAAGCACATGCCTTACTTTTTGATATTTTCGAAAGTTAGCAACTTTTAATCAAGACCTTATGCTTTATTTATAACTACTTATATCTCTTTTTCAGGGTAATATGATTGACTATCTTAATTTATAATGCGTTGCATTATTTTTACGCTTTTGGGCTTTCAGCTCTTTTTAAACATTTCAAATATTTATACCGAAAGAGGGTGCTACTTATAAAATCAGGTGTAATATAATAATCTCTTAAGTGAATAGCTGAAATCGTTAATTAAAAGAATAACTTCTATCAACCTCACAACATTTTGTATTGATATGCTATAGGTGGTAAAATTTTTATTTACCCTTAGGAGTATTGTTAATTGATAAAATTTTATATTTTTGCACTTTTTTTATTCATTCTAAATAAGAATAATTCATAATTCTAAGTTTATTTCATGAGGTTCAAAATAGTATTGCTCTTTATATTCTCGACGACATTTTTAATCGCACAAAACACAATTTCTGGCAAAGTTAATGATCAATACGGCACTCCATTAAGCGGAGTCAACATTCAGCTTTTAGGTACAGAAATAAATGTAAAAACAGATGCTGATGGACTTTATAAGATCGAGAATTTGGCAAAAGGCAGTTATTCCATTGAAGCGAGCTCAGATGGATATATCTCCAGGAAACATAAAATTGTTTTAGAAAGTTCTTTCAATTCTTCAGTTGCCATAACTTTAGAAAAGGTTAGCAAAACGTCGAAAGAGGCAGAGAAGTTAAATGATGTAGTGGTAAAGGGTGTATCTGAAAAAAAGAAAAAAGAGCAGTCAGCACAAGCCGTTTCTGTAATAGAAATGCGGGAAGCCAAGTTTAAAACTGCCGATTTAGGCGAAGTACTTGCTCAAACGCAAGGCATTAGCGTTAGACGAAGCGGTGGTTTAGGTTCCAGAACAAATTTTTCGATGAATGGACTCACAGGAAATCAAATCAGGTTTTTCTTAGATGGTATTCCGTTAGAGTATCACGGTTATACTTTCGGTATTTCAACCGTCCCTGTTAATTTAATTGATCGTATTGAAGTTTATAAGGGAGTTGTTCCTATCGAATTTGGAGCAGATGCTCTAGGTGGTGCTGTCAATTTAATCACTCCAAAAATAAAACCTGGCTTTAGTGGATCTTTTTCAGCTCAGGCGGGATCTTTTGGAACTTACCGTACATCAATAATACTTAATAATTATAATGAAAAGACTGGTTTTTTTATAAGAGGAAGTGCATTTTACGACAGCTCTCAAAACAATTATAATGTAGATGTTGATGTTCCGGATAATGCCGGGAAAATAAAAAAAGTAACCGTACCGCGATTTCATGATGCATACAAAGGTTTGGGAGTGCAGTTAAAAACGGGTATAAGAGACAGAATTTGGGCTAAAGAATTGAGTATCGAAGGATTTTATACCGATTATACAAAGGAAATCCAGCACAATCAATTAATGGTTGGAGTTCCTTACGGAGAGGTTATGACTTATCGAAAGTCTGCCGGATCTGTTCTTACGTACCGCAACGATTTTAGTAAAAATTTTATACTCGATTTTATTTCGGGATATAACTATAGGGAGCGTCAGTTTACAGATGTATCTGATTTTGTCTACAATTGGTACGGTGAGCGTATTGAGGGTTCTACAGGAAATATCAGCGGAGAAATTTCGGAATCTACTGGTCCGAGTGATACGTATACCTGGAATAATGATGTTTTTTCACGTCTGAAAGCTTCATGGAAAATTAACGATCAATATGCTTTGAGTTTTACTTCAGCGCCTACCTATTCCAAACAAACCGGAGACGACCGGCTTATTAACGGTTATGATCCGGCCAGTGCTGCAAGACAAATGTTTACATGGATTAATGGTGCAGACTTTAAAATAAACGCCATTAATGAAAAATTAGAGAATGTTTTTTTTGCTAAAAATTATCTACAAAAAATAAATTCTGAGGAGAAAATACCATCTAATAATTCCGTAATAAAAGAAAAGAATAGTGTGAACTATTTTGGTTTTGGAAATGGATTTCGTTTTAAATTCAACGAACAGTTTTCTACCAAGTTAACGTACGAATATGCTACCCGCTTGCCTCAAACCGATGAGTTGTTCGGAGACGGACAATTCATACAAGGAAATATAAACTTAAAACCCGAACGCAGTCACAACGTCAATTTTGAGCTTTTTTTCAAGTCAAAAGCAAATTATGAAAGCAGCAGCTGGCAAGTTCAAACCAATGTCTTTTTAAGAAAGATAGACAATCAGATCTTATTTGTTCCGAGTGTAGATCGTAATAATATTTATCAGAATGTATTTGCGGCCACTTCTAAAGGAATTGAAGTTTCGGGAAGCTGGACTTCAAAAGACGACAAACTCTCTTTTCATGCGAATAGTACATATCAGCACTTTTATAATGACTCAAACGAAGGAATATTTGCAGTGTACAAAGGAGACAGAGTGCCTAATCAGCCTTATTTTTTTGCTAACGGCGGGGCTAACTATTCTTTTCACAACTTAATTGGCAAGACAGATAAATTATCTCTTTTTCTTGATGTAAGATATGTATATGAATTTTATAGAAGCTGGGAAAGTGCTTCTGTAAATCCATTTGTGATACCGAGTCAGCAGACTTTTGACTTTGGCACGACCTACCACAATAGTATAAAGGGAGCAAAATATGCGATTACTGCTGAAATCCAAAATTTAAGCAACGAAAAAAATTATGACTTTTTTGGTGTGCAAAAACCGGGAAGATCATTTAATATCAAACTAGTAACTCAATTTTAATCATAATTATATAACCAAACAGGTATGAAAACAAATCGATTTTTTATAAAACATGCAGTATTAGCCATAATGTGTTCTGTATTCGCGTTAACATCATGTAGCTCAGATGATACCAAAACAGATGAAGGTCAAGGTAAGAATCCTGCAGTTATCGCATCAGTTCGTGTAAATACGCCTGGCGGAAGAGTTTTTTATTTAGGAGCATACGATAAATTCCCTTCAACTCTTGATTATAAAACAATGACAGAGATAGGTTCGGGCGCAACAGTATATTCGTTTGGCGAACATCCTTATGTTTGGAATGGTACAGCTTCGACCTTGACCAAATATAATGTAAGTACAGAAATGAAAATTTCGAAGGCAGATGCTTTAAGTCTTGCTGGTACCGGAGTTAGCGGTACTTTTGGACCTCCTGCTTTCGTCTCCGAAACAGAGGCTTATTTTTTCGCCTTAAATGATGGGAAGATTATTAAGTTCAATCCGGAGGCTATGACGATAACAGAAACTATTGCAGTGACTCCATTACCGTTAAGCAATGATGCTGGTATAAAAACATCTACTTACATGAGTTATGTTACTTCTGCAAAAAAAATCATTTTACCGGTGGCCGCAACGCCTACTGATTTTAATAAATTTCCACAATATGCACAAATTGCAGTTTTTGACATAGCTTCAAAAGCAGTTTCTTATGTTAAAGATTCTCGTATGTCAATGGGGTATGATACGTTTGCTAAAGGAAATGACGGTACTTTGTACTACAGACCTTCACGTGCTACATCTTTGTCATTAGATTACAGTACTGTAAAAGATGCTCCTCCGGCTGGTGGATTGTTAAAAGTAAACCCTAACGGGACATTTGATCCTAACTTTTTTGTGGATTTAAAAGTTGCTTTAAAAGCACATTCAGTAAATGTAGTAGCTTATGTTCATGGAGATAAAGCCCTTGCTCAGTATTTGGATAATACGTTTACTCCACCGGCAAAGCCTGCTGACTGGTACAACGCTCCAACAAAATTTGCACTTGTAGATTTAAAAACGTTAAAAGTTGAGCCTTTTACTTCTTTTGAAAAATACGGAACCGTTTATACTGTAGGTACAATTAATGATGTAGAATATTATGGTAATATCACTGCTCCTGATGGAAAATTCAGCCTTTTGAAGCAAAAAGGAGCTGCTGAGTTTGAAGTAGTTTCTGAAGCGATCGGCGGTAGTGTGATATTTGTTGGAAAACTAAGATAGTTGTCCCTGGTATTACCCAAATAATACTACCTCCAAAGTCATTTGATTTTGGAGGTTTTTTATTTTGCATCCACTTCTATTTTGAGCTCCAATTTTCAGTTAAAACAAGTCGGAACTTGCAAAATGCTATAATAATTTTTAACTATATTTGGCAGAGATATTGGTTTGGGCATTGCGTTAAATAAGTTTAATTTCAGTGCTTTAATTCATATTTAAATGATCTTTATTTTTGCGCCCTACCGCTAAAAAAGAAATCAAATCATTAACCCAAATTTTAAAAATGAAAAAAAAGCTAATAACTCTTTTGTTTGTAAGTACTGTTGTAAATATGTTTGGACAACTACCAACCTTGCCACAACCTGATAAAACTTCTTATGCTACCGATAAGGTCTCTAATAAAGTCTTAAAACCGCTAACAAAAGTCCCATTAGATAAAGAGTCCATTTTAATTTACGATTACGACGGTTCGCTTTTTTCTTTTAATTTGGAATCTGAGAAAATCAATTGGACCGTAAAAGCTACAGATTCTAATACTGAAATGTGCGCAAACGCTATCACACTGCAAGATGGAGTAGTGTACATTCCGTTTGTTAATGGAGAAATTTTTGCAATAAATAACCAAACTGGTGTCGTTTTTTGGAAATCAAGATTAGGCAATACTACGGATCAAATTGTAATAAAGAACCAAATTCCAACTATAAATGGAGGAAAACTGTACCTAACTACGCAAAGTCCCAATAATAGTATTTATGCCCTTGAGACAAAAGATGGTAGTTTAGTATGGAGTTACAAGTTGGAGGAAACAAATAATGATAGTCCGGTTCTTGTTTTCGACAACAAAGTTTTTACTCAAAGTGGAACTAATTTATATAGTTTTGAAGCCAATACAGGTAAACTTCTTTCTCAAAAAAGCTTTGAGGGAGTTATGTCGGGAAAAGTGGTGACAGATGGTGAAAATGTGTTTATAGCAAATGAAAAAAACGAGCTTTATGCATTAAGTGCTAATAAACTTGATATTGTTTGGCAGTTTAAATTAGATGAAAATCAACAGAATATCAAGGAGCGCATATTTTGCAAAGACAATAAAGTTTATGTAGGCGCACAAGGCCCGGAAGTTTCTTCGATATACGCTCTCGAGTCAAAAACGGGAACTCAGATTTGGAAAAGGGATTTTAAAGACGACAATGTCGAGTATATGGTTGAGGAAAGTGATAATATTTGGGGATATACCCGTAAAGGAAAGCTTTTTCAAATAGACATAACAAATGGTGAAATAGCGTTCGAAACAAAATTGACGACGAGACCCATTTCAAATTTTGAATTTGGAGGCGATGATTATTTCTTTTATTATTCGGATGCTGCTTTGATTCAATTTGAGTTTAAAAGCAAAGACGAAAACGAAGTTTATCTGCGAACCACCATTAAGGATGACGCTTATAGTGCTTATATAAAGATAATTCGATAAAAGAATTTCCTTAAAAACAGAGTTTCAAATGAAGTGGATTACCCGGGAACGACCTAAAATAGACCGAATTGCATGCCCTTGGCTGATTAAAAAATTTGTGGACAGTGAGGCTGAATTTATTTATGTTCCTTATGATACCGTTTTGGATAAATCGAAAGAATTAAGTGCTATTCCTTTTGATATCCCCGACGTAGAGTATACACATTACAATGAGGAAACAACTTTTGATTATATTATAAAAAAACATCAAATAAACGATGCTGCTATTTCAATCATAGCAGGGATTGTACGCGGAGCAGATACAGATCGGCATGATATAGCCAAAGAATCTGCCGGGCTCTGGGCTATTTCTGCCGGACTTTCTTATAATATTGACGATGATCATAAGCTCTTGGAAACGGGAATGATAATTTATGATGCGCTGTATAGTTGGGCTACTTATTTATACAAACAAAATCATTTGCAAAACAGTCCTTTTGAAAGCTTATTGCATGAAGTTTACAGTAAATTTTTGAAAGATAAAAAGACGGCAAACAAAACACCTTCCTGGGTAAAAGAACTAAAAGAAATTATTCAGGATCAGATTGATACCCAATTTGCTTTTGATTTGAAGAAAATTTCAAGTGAATTGGATTTGAATCCTTCTTATTTGTCAAGAGAGTTTTCCAAATACTTTGAAGACTTAAACTTTGGTGATTATGTCAGGAAATTGCGAATAGAAAAAGCAATTAATCTTATAGAGAACTCTTCGTATACACTGACAGAAATCGCTTACATGACGGGCTTTTCAGACCAAAGTCATTTTACGCGAATTTTTAAACTGCATACCGGAAAAAATCCATCCTCTTACAGAAGAAAAATTCAAAAAAGTAATCCAGATACAAAACGTAAATAACATTCTATTTTAGGTGAATTGAGGCTGCTACTTTTGTTTTTATCATAAAATAAAAACAATGTCATTAAAATATACCTTTCTTTTTGCAGTGCTTGTCTCAGGTATAACTGCTTTTTCGCAAACAACTTATCCAAAAATCACAGGATATTTTGGAATTATGCACCCCATAGTTTCCATTAGTAAAGAGCAAACAACAGTAAATTTCAGAGATTACTATGCGGTTGGTTTTCCATCTGGAATTAATATTTGGAAAAGTGCAAAAATAGGTTTCTCTTTTGAAATAGTGCCTAATATTAAGGATGATCAGGGAACAAGTAAAGTAACCAATTTGTTATTTCATCCGGGAGTTCTTGTCGCATTAGGTAAAGGTTATACTTTTGCAGGAAGACTCGCTTTTGAAACAAATGGCAGGTACGGAGTTACACCTGTGTTCAATAAAACAATAAAGAAAACCGATAATGTCAGTTACTATGCAGCCGTTCCGCTTCCGGTTCGTTTTGGTAATGACCATCCTGCTACTTTCACGGTTGGTTTTCAGTTTGGAGTAGCTTTCTAGTGCAACTTGAAGTAGAATAAGTTTATATCAAGATATTGAGTTTTAAAGAAGCTGTTTTGAAAAATTCCAAAATTCAAATTCCAATAATTCTTGATAGATTAGTGGAATTTGGAGTTTTTTGTTTATATATTTTATTTTAACTATTTGAGGGAAGCCGACGAATCTCCAAAATTTAATCGCCAGTTTATGCCAAAAATTGCCAGAAGATTATCAGTTACCTCAAAATCTTTTCCAAAACCACCAGTAACGCTTATGTTTTTATCTATAGCGAAGCTTATATTCCCTACAGATCTTTCACTTTTTATCGTTCCGTAACGTTTAATGTATTCATATCCAAAGCTAAAACGTCCAAAATCAAAATTTACCTTACTACCAAAGTCTCTATAGTAATTAGTTGTATAATCTGCATTTGATTCCATATTAAAACCATCTTTTATGTAGCGCGCTATTAACAGGATAGTTAAATAATTGTTTGCATAATATTTTGGTTTAAAATTTTAGATAAATGTAGTAAGTTAGAATAGTATAAAACACAAGTATAAACGCCTGATTTTTAGATAAAACTATTTTTTTTATAGTGTTGATATGCTTACAGAATGATGATCGTTAATTAGAAATGGAGAAGCCAGCAGCTACCATTAAAAATTAAGTATGACTTTTAGAAAAAAGAGATTTATCAAAGTAAAAGAGGGTTCTAATGTCCATAATTTAAGAGCAACGTAGAAAATTCCAAATACCGGTACAGTAGTGAGCCGTACTTGGCACTTGAAACTTGAAACTTGGAGTTTTAAATTTTTTATTTTGAAAATCACCCTATTGCAAAAGATAGTTATATATTTGCGCCAGATTTTGGTCTGTTTTTTCTTAAGAAAAAACAGTTAAAAGGGAATCAGGTGTAAATCCTGAACAGACCCGCTACTGTAAGTTCTATACAAGTCTTTAAACGTTACTAATGCCATTGTCCGCCGCGGCGGATGAGAAGGTTGTTTTAAAGATGGAACAAGTCAGGAGACCTGCCACAATCACATAGTTTAAGACTTTCGTGGAATAAAGTTGAACAACAATAAACAGACCTGTCATTTTTTATGACGGGATTCTTTCTTATTGCTTTTTTGATTATTACGTCACGGAGTTTACTTAATTCATTTAGTGATGTATACTATTAAAAAAAGAGCTTTATTTATTCTTATCGCAGTTGTTTTTATTTTTCTTCAGTCACAAGTATTAAAGAGCTGTTTTCAGGCTTTTAAAAGATTTGTTCCGAGAAGAGGATGTTATAAAGAGTCGATCCTTAGATTAACCTCTTCTGTAAAATTACGGAATGCATTCAGCGATCATTTTACTGCTCTCTCCTCATATTTCTACACCATCTCAATAAAAAACTGCACTAATCCCGATGCTGAGTGGTACTATATAATTTACAGATACGATACGGCATCCGGTTGAAGATTAAAATTATAAAGCTCCCTGCAATTACTTCAATTTTTATTGTGATTATCAACTCCAACTTAAATAATACCACATGTTTAACAATACCTCCCAATATTTCCGGTTCTTATTCTTTTTTATTGCGGCACTCTGCTTAACCAACTGTTCTGAGGATGATACAGCAAAAGAGGATAACAATCCGCCTCCGGTAAGTTCCGATCTGGCGCTTAACATGCAGCGATTTGCAACTTTAGCTATAAACCCTACTATCAATGCAGCTACGGAAGCTACCTACAGCTGGAGTGTTTCAAAAGCGACATCCGAAAACTATGTCTTAACCAATATTGCCGAAAAAGAAGTGCTGTTTGCTGCAGCAGAAACCGGGGTTTATGAATTAACAGTAGCTGTAAATAACAAGGGGAGTTTACAAACGCAAAAAGCAGTCATTACAGTAACGAAAGAAACGAAGGAATATAAAGCCTATATCGCTAAGGTATTCGAGTTTAAACCCGCTCCGGGACAGTTTATAAACGATCTTCCGGCTGCAAATGAGGGAGATAGTGCCGAAAGAATTTTGTCAAGAGCCAATACTTATTTAGCTAAAAAGAACGGGGATTTGATTTCGCTTGGAGCCTTTGGTGGTTATGTTGTTTTTGGGTTTGATCATACTATTGTTAATGTAAAAGGCAAACGTGATTTTAGAGTTCTGGGCAATGCATTTTGGGCAGAAGCCAACCCTAATTCAAATAGTACAATGCGTGGCGGAAGTAGTGAGGCAGGAGTTATAATGGTTTCTTATGATAAGAATAAAAACGGTTTTCCCGACGATGAATGGTATGAAATAGAAGGAGGCGGACATAAAATGCCTAAAACGATTCAGAATTATGAAATTACTTATTACCGTCCAGATCCTAATAAAAAACCGGTACCGGGAGGAACTACAGGTACAGTAGGTTTTGTTGATATGGAATATATCTATTGGAAAGATAATCAGGGAAAAAACGGTTATCTGGTACAGAATAATGCTTATAATCATTCTTTAGATTACTGGCCAAAATGGCTTAAAGATCAAGCATCTATCACTTTTAAAGGAACAAGATTGCCGGATAACGCTGTAGATGAAAGCGGGACCGGAAGTTACTTCGTACAATATGCCTTTTTGTACGGTTACGCTGATAATGCTCCAAATGCCGATGACGATTCAGCAATAGACATCAACTGGGCTGTAGATAAAAACGGAAACAAAGTGCTGCTTCCGGGAATTGATTTTGTAAAAGTGTACAACGGCCTTAATCAGCAGGCGGGGTGGCTGGGAGAAACTTCGACTGAAATAATGGGAGCAACCGATTTGCATCTGTCAGGAGAAAGTATTCCAACGCGATAACGCCATTCAAAAATGTGTTAAACTAAATTATTATACCAGAATTATGAAAAAAAACTTTGCCCATTTATTATTATTTGTTTTGGCATCGGTATTTACCGCATGCAGCGATGACGATAAAAATGATGCCAACTCAGGAGAAGGACTAGTTATACCAATAGCAGTAAAACTTCAGGGAAAATTTGAAGTAGCGACCTTTAATGTTTTGAATATTACCGCTTCTGCCGAGACGAGTAACCCAAATTACGAGTGGGTGCTTAAAAAAAATCCTTTCAATCAAACTAAAGATTCTGTTGTAGGGACTACTAAAGATTTACGATTTATTGCGTTGTATCCAGGGGCTTATGAATTAACGCTAAATGTTACTGAAGGAGATAAAAAAGGAACAGGCGCAACAACGGTGAATGTAATTAACGAGGCTCAAAATTACAATCCTTACATCACAAGTATTTTCGATTTTAGCCCGGCACCGGGTATGTTTGCCAATGATTTGTACAAAGACGGATTTACAAAAACCGACGTTATGCGGGTAGCATTGGGAAGGATAAATGAAACAAGTGTGGGATATCCAATTGACTTAGGAGGCTTTGGAGGTTCAATTGTAGTTGGATTTGATCATTTGGTAGTTAATCTTCCGGGAAAGAAAGATTTCAGAGTTTATGGCGCAGATCTGAGTGATAAAGCGAATCCGCCAGCTCCGGGATTAATCTATGTGGCTTATGACAAGAATGCAAATGGAAAACCGGATGATGATGAATGGTATGAGATTATTGGAAGTCAGCACGCAAAAGAAAATACGATTAAGAATTTTAAAATTACGTATCAGAAACCGGCAGTAGGTAAAAAGGTTGTAGTAAGCGGACCAAACGATCCTTTCTTAGATCGTGAACATCTCTATTGCGAGAACAATCAGTCTCAGACTTACTTTTTGCCAAGATCTAAAACTAAAAAGGAATATTATCCAGCCTGGGTAACTCAAACTACCGCTGTTTATGAAGGAACAAAGTTAAATGTAAATTTTGCGGCAGTACGTCCCGGACAAACTACTTTGTGGAATTTCGATGCTCCGGAATGGGGGTATGTTAATGCTAAAAGCCCGGATATTGATATTGAATGGGCGGTTGATAAAAACGGTAATAAAGCTAATCTTCCGGGAATTCATTTTATAAAAGTGGTGAACTGTGTGAGTGAACCAATGGGACTTTGTCATCAACAATCGTCAATGGCTACAAGGTTCTCAGGAGCTGCAGATCTTCAGATCATAAAAAAATATAATCTAAAAAAGTAAGAGAATAAGAATATGAAAAAGTTTATAAAATATACTTTATGCCTAATGGTTATTAGCGTTTTTTACAATTGTAGCAACGATGATGCAAAACCTGATCCCGTAGTAGAAGAACCTAAACCAGAACCAGTTAAAGATCCGTCACTTACTTTAAAACTGCAAGCCGATTTTAAAACAGAACGATACAATGCGGTTACTATTGATCCGGAAGTAGTTATTGAGAATGCGAATGGAGCTACTGCACAGTACAAATGGACTGTAAAAGTAACTGGCAAAGATGGTGTTGCCAAAGATTCTGTTATTGGCGATAATAAAACGTTAAAATTTATAGCACCAAAGGCTCTGAGTTATGCTGTTGATGTTACAGTAACGTTGAATAAAGTGGTAAAACAGGCTTCGACCAAAGTTACGGTTGCGGAAACGGGGAAAACCTATACTTCTAAAGCACTTTCGATTATCGATTATATACCGGCTCCGCATTATAACAATGACAGCTTTGAATTTGCAACAAAAGCAGAAGCGATAGAGAATGCACAAACCAATCTTACAGACGGAAATCTTGTTGATTTGGGCACTTTTGGAGGTTACATTGTGACAAAATTCGACCATACTGTGATCAATGCTTATGGTAAAAGAGATTTTACAGTTCAGATGAATCCCATTTCTAATTCTTCAAAATTTTCTCCGGTAAGTATCGCGGTTGCTTACGACGCAAACAAAAATGGTATTGCAGAAGACAACGAGTGGTATGAGATTGCCGGAAGCGAGTATTACAAATCGTCTACAGTAAAAAATTATGAAATTACTTATTACAAACCAGATGCAAACAAAGCAGCTGTTGCAGGAAAATTGGATTGGCAATTTGACAAGGAGTATCTGAAATGGACCAATAATAAAAATGCCACCGGTTTTATTACCAGAACTAAAAAATGGAGACGTTACAACTATTATCCACAGTGGATTGGAGATTCTTATACATTGAAAGGCACAAAAATCAATTTGCCTACAAAAGATATTAGTGATGGAGAAGGTGCAGCATTTAATGTGGGAACTTTTGAATGGGGCTATGGCGGAATCAAAGACCCTTCGATAGACATTAGTTGGGCCGTAGACAATAATGGTGTGAAAGTACACTTGCCGGGTGTAGATTTTGTCAAAGTATACGTTCCTACATTCACAGAGATTGGGGCACTTGACCTTCTAACAAACTCTTTTAAACAGGTTGAAGATCTAAATTTTGCTGCAGGCAAATAATCAAAAAACTTGAATAATACTGTTTTATTAACTAACCAAGTATATTAATCCTAAATTTTATAAATAATGAAAAAAGTACTTTATTTTTTGACAGTAGGTTTGATGCTGGGACTTTCGTCTTGTAGCAATGATGAAAACCTTTCAAACAACGAAAGCGGCAATGCAGCAGTAAAAAGCTCAGGTGTTACTTCTAAAAAAGCAGTGACTGATCCGGCAGTAGGGACTACTTCTACGCTTAACCTGACCAGTTCTTTATTAACCAGCGGAACATCAACAACAGGAGGGAAGTACTGGCAGAATACTTATGTGTCGAATACAAACTTAACGGTTGATTTGTTTACGTTTTCGCATACAGCAACATCAGCAGGTTATAACTACTGGGACGGTTTTATTGTATCTAATGTAAATGATATTACAAATTATGGTTCAGGAGCAGGTTCTGGCGGGTCTAACGGTTGGGTTGCAAATCAGTGGGGAGCTATGGCAGGAAGTGGTTTTGGTACTTCATCAACTATTGCCGCAGGAACTCCAGGAACAACTGGAGACCCTTATATTGTAGCTTACTGGTCAAGCTACACAGATCCAAAAAATCCACAGGGAACTACGTTTACAGAAGCAGGTTTCTCTAACTGGATTAAAATTGGAAACACAGGATTGTATCAGATAAAAGGACTTAAAATCAACAATCATCCGTGGCCATATTACGGTTGTTTATATGGAGACGGTTTTGCTCAGGCATTTTCTTCAGGAGATCATTTTGAATTATTGATCTACGGTGTAGATTCAAGCGGAACTATTACTGCTCCAATCACACAATCATTGGCAGATTACACAGGAGGTTCTTTGGTAATGCCAACAGGATGGGTGAACGTGAGTGCTATAGCGCTTCAAGGTTTAGGAGATGTTAAATACCTTGTTTTTCAAATGGCTTCAACAGATTCACATCCGATCTACGGAATGAATACTGCGGCTTATTTCTGTTTGGATAAATTGTCTGTAAAAAGAATTCAATAAACAAACATGTCAGTTATAGAAAGGGAGCCATCGAAAAATGGCTCCTTTTTGTATATATGCGGTAAAGAAAAAATCTGCCAGATCCGCAAAATCTGCGAGAGAAAAACAAAAAAACAGCGTTATATAGAGAAAAAGGCCAATCGGGAAATGGCTCCTTTCACTTCATTTAAATACACATATCTTACTATGTGAAAGAAATATATTTCTCTTTTTAGTTCTCTTTTTACAGCTAAAACCTATGTTTTTATGTGTTAAAACATTTTTTTTAAAGGTTTATGTGTAGCAAAAAAATCTGCCAAATCTGCCAACCCGAGCGATAGTGAACAAGCGAAGCAATCTGCGAGAAAAAAAATAAAACTTGAATAAACGATCATCGCTTATTTTTTCTTTAAACACCTTCCTCTTGGTTCATCACCTTCATGAAGCACTATTTCAGAATGCAGAAACTCCGCTGCATCAGCAGAATCTTTTACCTTTTTTGCACTTCGTTTAAGCATTTCTGATTCATATTCCGTCAGTACACTTTCTCGTATTCCACTTTTTCTCCATTGCGATAACGGCCGGCATCCTCTTACGATTCCACGTGCCAGAGAGAGTGCGTCCAATAAGGCCTGATTTGCACCTTGTCCTTTAAAAGGACTCATCGGATGAGCCGCATCACCAATTAAGGTCGTTTGTCCGTTTTTAGTTAGTAATTCTGAATGCAGTAATTCTCGGTCGTACACAGGATAACCTGAAATTTGAGTTTCCATAGTTGCCAATAAAATTTGCGGAATAGGATCATGCCATTGCGTTCTGCGACAGGCTTCTTCTTTTAGTGCCTGAGGTCCTTGATTACTAAGTATTTTAGCTTCCTCTTCTGACATTGGAAAGCTCAGTTGCCACATTACTGCATCAGAAGTGTAGGGCATCATATAGATTCGTTCATTACCATTAGCGGTTTGAAAGACAGTTGCCGAATCCAGTAAAGAACTGTCAAGCCCCTCGAGATTTGCTAAAGGGCAAATACCTAATATTACAATGCATCCCAGATAACGTAAAGGTGTTGTGTCATCACCAATTAGTAGTTTTCGTACTGAACTTCGAATGCCGTCAGCTCCAACTACTAAATCGGCTGTAGCGTTTTTTATTTTTCCATTTACTTCAAATTTTAAATCAACCTTTTGATCCTCGGATTCCTTAAAATCGATTAGTTGATGTCCCCATTGTACCACTTCATGACTGCCAAGCTGTTTCAATAATGCCAACCGTAAGTGTTGTCTTGCGATATGCATATTGGTACGTTTCGGAGCTATTTTTGTATCGGAAGGAATCCATTTTCGTATTCCCCATTCCCCAATTACTTTTCCTTCTGTGGTATGTACCAAATGTCTTGTTGAAATCACTTTTTCTTCCAAAGAGAAGATACCGAATCCTTCGATTGCTTTACTGGCCTGCTGTAGTGTAAGTCCATAACCTTGTGAGCGGGCGTCAAAATTGGTATCACGTTCGTAAAGCGTAAAAGGAATCCCGCGATGCAGGCAAGCAACAGCCAATCCCACGCCTCCGATACCAGCACCAATAATGGCAACATGCGGATAGTTTTCTGTATCAACAACTGTAGGACTAACAGAAGGAATCAATCCCGATCCGTTACAGTTTGTGCAGCTGTTAAGATGCGCTTTAGGACGAGATGGAGGAGTTCCTAAGCCAGCTGCTTTTTCAAACTCCTCTAGTGCGATCTGATAACGGAGACGTACTTTCTTACTGAGCCTTTGACTGTTTTTGCCGCGTCCCAGACATTCCGGACAAATAGTCCAGTTTCCTGCTGCATTTTCTACCGTATTCACGTTTAGTTTTTTTATTTGATTTAGATTCTCCAGTAGTAGAAGAATTTAGTTGCACTTCTTACAAGAGCACAAATTTAAGACAAAAGATTACCAGTGCAAAATGGTTGGGCTTTAGATACTAAAAACAGATTATAAGAGTTATTAAGGGTTACATAAAACCAATAAAGTTTTATGTAGCCGTAGTCTGTATTTGTTACCAATTTATTTTGTTGCTTCTAATGCTAATCTAAACCAATCTTACTTAATAAATGATAAAAATTATAATGAAAATCAAAGTTTTAGTCTTTATGTTGTGTGCAGTAACAAATTTGTCTTTTGCTCAGAAAACAGTATTTAATATTAAGTATTCCGAACAATTGGCCGTTTTTGTTTTTCTTCAGAATTTATCTGAGAGCTATCCGGATAATGTTTTTAAAACAGAGTTTCAAAAATCAAAGTACAATACCGAAGAATTTCAGAAATTAGCAACGGAGTTTGACAAACTGTCATTGGACTACAGCTACAAGTTCGAGGAATTTCCGGAAGGCTCTAAAAAGCCAATGCAATCTATCGATTTTTTGAGAAAAAACTTGATAGAGACAAAGAATCTAAAAGATTTTAAAATACGCTCTATAGGAATTGTGACGAACAAAACACTGAACGACCTTACGAGAATTATTGCGGCTTTTACTCCAATTTACAACGAACTGATATACAATCCCAATAAAGAGAAATTCGAAAAACAACTTATTGAAATTACCAAATACGCCAATGAAAATGATATTGAGAAATATTTTGAAACAGGTTTAGTTTTCTATAATTCGAGTTGGGACACCTCAATTCCTTTTGAAATTGCCTTTTATCCTTTACCTAATTCCAAAGGTTTTACGGCGAACTCTTTTGATAACAATTTTATCAGTGCTATTCAGACCGATTTAACAGATTATAAGGATCTTTTTAGTGTAATGCTCCACGAAACCTACCATATTATTTATAACGAACAGTCATTAGAGCTTAAAAAAGTCATTGATAGGAGTTTTAAAGAAAGTAAATCAAAATGCAGCAATTATGCCTATCATTTACTCAATGAGGCACTGGCAACTTCCTTAGCTAATGGTTATTTATATGAAAAACTGAACGGAAAAGCAGATAGCGGTGATTGGTACAACAAAAAATACATCAATCTTATGGCAAAGGAAATTTACCCCATGCTTAACGAGTACCTTTCTCAAAAGAAAGCAATAGATGGAAACTTTATTGATCGTTATATTGAAATTTATGAAACAAAATTTTCAAACTGGATCGATGAGATGGATAACCTTATGGCTTACAGATATGTTATTTCTGAAAATGAGAAAGATTTTGATGTTATCAAACAAAAGTACCGTTACCGTTCCAGATCAGAGGATGAAACCGAAATAAGCATAAATGCACTTGAAAAGATGCGAAAATCAAGTCTTACCAAAATGATTATTGTGTCGAAAAACAATAATGAGAATCTAAAGCTAATCAAAAGCAGCTTCAAGGAATTGAAAAACTGGAAATTTAATGCTGCCAAAGAATTTGATTATAAGATTTTATTAGAAGATAAAAGTCAACTGTTCATTATCAATCAAAAAGAGTCTACACTAAAAGCCTTACTTGATTAGATAGAAAAACACAAAGTCCGCAAAGTTTAAAAGAAAACTTTGCGGACTTTGTGTAAACTACTAAAGTAAAAGAATGAATTTACTTGCTCACTCTTTTTAGGTCCAGATCCTGAAAGTCAAAACTGAAATCAATATTAGGGGAGATGCCTTTCATTTTAATCGATTGTGCTTTACCGGTTTCATCTAATGAAAACATTGCAAAGGCATCACAATTCATTGCCTGATATTCCCATCTTATAGCAAATGTATTGGCATTATAAAAAGCCATAGGACCGTTTAACTTGGGTGAGCGATAGGATTTGAACCATAATTGTTTGTTTTTTTCAAATACTTCGATTTCCCCAAACCAATTGTCAGCGTAAACACCAATAAAATCTTCGTTTTTCACTTTCAAATTCTTTACCAATTTTACTTTCTCCCAAACATTTTTGGTGACATCATCTCCGGTATTTCTACCTTGTTTCATCCATTCCACAATCTTATTGGTCCAGTCAAAATCGTCCAGTCCTAGATAACTGTCAGAAATAGTATTGGAAACTGCAGTAAAAAGTCCGCCACCGCCATTCTCTGTGTTGGTCAAAATCACGATGCCCAGGTTTAGATCCGGATACATGATAACAACGGATAACATTCCGGGTAAACCTCCTGTATGAGATACTTTTAGATTTCCTTTCACATCGGTTAATCCCCAGCCTAAGCCGTAACCACTAAAATGCGAATTGTATCTTGGATCACGATCTACCTCTTCAACAGTATGGATGCGCCACATTTCGTTGTGATTTTTCACAGAAAACAGTGTTGATTTCAAATCACTTCCATACTGTCCTTTGTTTAGGCACAAAGTCATCCATTTTGCCATATCGGCTGCGTTTGAAATTATTCCTCCTGCAGCACCGTTTATCTGTACTCCAAATCCATCAATTCGTTTTATAGTTCCGGATTCTGATGAATGTGATACCGCCAGATTGCTTTTATCTTTTATCCTGTCGCTTTGTGCAAAAGAATTGCTCATTTGCAAAGGATCAATAATTCGGATTTGTATAAAATCTTCATAAGTCATACCACTTACTTTGGCAATTAATTCGCCTGCTACTAAATACAGTAAATTGTCATAATCAAACTTAGTTCGAAAAGCAGAGACTGGTTTAAAATATTGAAAACTAGTTAGAACATCATTTATTGTGAAATTAGAACCATCTGGAAAAAACATCAAATCACCCACGCCCAATCCAAGTCCGCTGCGATGTGTTAGTAAATCTTGGATGTTAAAATTCTCAGTTACATAGTCGTTATACATTTTAAACTTTGGAAGATGGTCTTTCACTTTATCCGTCCATTTCAATTTGCCTTCGTCCTCGAGAATAGAAAGCGCAGCAGTTGTGAAAGCTTTGCTATTGGAGGCTATTTGAAAATTTGTACTCTCATTTACGGCTTTTCTTGTTTCAATAGAGGCAACACCATATCCTTTTTGATGAATTACTTTTCCGTCTTTAACAACTGCAATTGAAGCCCCCGCCACTTTAAATTTCTCCAAAGCATCCTGCATTAAAAGATCGATTTTTTCAGATGTAATTTGCGAATAGAGAGGGGGAGAAGCGTAGCAAATAAAGAGTATTAATGTAAACAGACGAGTTATTTTTTTCATAATTTTTTTTTGGTTATGGCGTTTTTTTGATTGTTAGTTGGTGTAGTTAAAAATTAACATCCACATCAGCGAATATAGGAATTATCTTTAGAATTAAAGCCTTGTTTGGTAGGTTAAAAGATGAGTAGCGAGTGTTTTTTTACAAGTTCTTTAACGGTTTAGAAGAATACATCTATCTAAAATTTCAACGCTGTTTCAATTCCGCTTTCCAGCCATAAGAATTTTTCCTTCAATTCTGATTTCTCAATTTCACTTTTTAATGATTTTACCGATTGCTTAAAATGCCACCAGCCTTCGTAGTGAATTGGAATTACCGTACGGGGATTTAAAAGTCGTGTCGTTTCAAGTGCCTCCTCACCATTCATAGTAACCCTTAAATTCCTTTTCAAATAAGGAAAAGCTCCAGCTCCAAGGTGCAAAATAACCGTTTCAACTTTCTTTCTTTTTTCCAGTTCCAATAAACCTTCAAAAAGAACAGTATCTCCTGAAATATAAAGACAGCCGCCAGTTTGATTCTCCCATTCGATGGTAAAACCAATAACTTTTCCCATAACTTTATCTAATCTCTTAATATTAGTGTGCTGAGCGGGTATAGCCGTTATTTTCAAACCTTTTACTTTTGAAGTTGAAACAGTATATTCCTCCCAATTGTCAAGACCAATGGTATTATTGTTTTTTAAACGTTTCACCGCATCTTTTGTAGAGAGAACAACAGGCACAGTTTTGATAAATGCCCTGCCGCTTTTGTCTAAATTATCACTGTGGTGATCGTGGCTTAATAAAACCAAATCTACTTTTCCAATTTCGGCTATTGACAAGGCCGGATCAATATATTTTTTTGAAAATGCCAATGGGCGGCTTACATATTGTGGAAAAAAGCCGTCTTTTTTGTCCAGTGTCGGATCTGTAATAATTTTAAATCCATTGATGTTTATTAAAACACAAGCTGTGTCAATATGGGTAATGGTAACTTTCATTTTGTTCTGATTTTAAGGTTAGAAAAAAGGACAAAATTGAGTTTAATAACGGTTTTACCAATTGACTTTGGTCAAGAAATGCGTTTGCGGATTCTGCTGAGCGTCTCCGGAACAACACCTATGTAGGAGGCAAGGTATTTGAGCGGAATCTGCTGAATGTATTTAGGTTGTTCCTCAAGAAGACTCTGATAGCGTTCCTGCGGAGTTTTGGTTAAAAGATCCAGTTCTCTTTTTACTTTTTTATCCAGTAAATATTCAGTTGCGATACGGCCCAGTTTTTTTGCTGTTTCACATTTGTCATAAAGTTTCTGCAGCTGATCGTAAGAGACAGAGTATAATTGGCAATCTGTAAGTGCCTGAATGTAAACCTGTGTTTGAGTTCTGTTGTAAAAAGAATCGTATGCACAGTAAAAGGAGTTTTTGAAGGCAAAATCAAAGGTAATTTCTTTGTCATTGGTAAGTACAAAATAGCGGACAATTCCCGTATCTATAAAAGACAAATAATTCTCCAACTGACCGTTGGTTAAAATTAACTCGTTTGCAGAAAATTGACGTGTTTTGATACAGCTTAAAAACTCGGCGATATCCTTTTCTGAAAAGCCAAGTTTAGCAAAATACAATACTAATGAATTCATTTAAATTGATTCAGAATGGTGTTTGTAGTAAAGATACAAATTTAATGTTGAAGGTTTAAATTCTGCCGGTTCCCAAAGCTCAATTTTGTCACCGTCAGCATCCATAGTGTGAACAAGCTTCCCATAATCATAAGTCGCAATTTCATCGAGTACCTTAAGTATGCTGAAACCTTAAAAGATAGTAATACTAATACTATAAAGTAGGTTTTTTCTTTGTTTATTGTATATTTACGTTTCAATCTAAATACTTAATTAAATGGGAATGATAGGAAACTTACTTCGAGCGAGTAAAACAAAACTTGAAAATTACATCAAAGATAGCGCTACTTTAGAGCATGATATTTACAATGAAAATGCGCCTTTAGATGTAACAATTATTGATATTGATAAAGCTTGGGATGGAATTGTTTTTTTACTAACGGGTGACAGTGCTTTAAATTCTCCAAAACACCTTTTTTATAAAATTTTGTTTAGTGGCCAAATAATTGATAATGAACAGGATTTAGGATATGGTTCAGCTCATTATTTAACACCTGAACAAGTCATAGAATTTAGTAACAAAATTTCTGAAATCACAACTGACGATTTAAGACAAAAATACGATCCGCAGAAAATGCAGAAATTAGAGGTTTATCCAGAAATTTGGGAACGTGATGGAGATGAAGCTTTTGATTACTTAAATGAATATTTTAAAGATATACAGCAATTTTACTCTGATGCTGCAAAGAATAAAGAAGCAATTGTAACTTATATTAACTAAATTAACTACTTCTTCAAATAAAATAAGAGCTCGATTATTAATAATCGAGCTCTTATTTTATTTACTTATGATTAACCATTCACAATTAATTCAAACTGGTTCCCAAAGTTCAATTTTATTGCCTTCGGTATCCATAATGTGTACAAACTTTCCATAATCATAGGTTGCGATATCATCGAGTACGGTTACTCCGTTTTCTTTAAGCTGAGCGACAAGAGCTTCAATATGTTGTACCCGATAGTTAATCATAAACTCTTTTTTGGAAGGCAAAAAATAAGGGTCATCTTTTTTAAACGGGCTCCATTGAAGTGATTCTACAACGTCTGGCGCATCTATTTTTCGGGATTCAAAAGTAGATCCCCAATCATTGACTTCGACTCCTAAGTTTTTGGCATACCATTCTCTGGTTTCCTTCGGATTGTCTGAAAAAAAGAATATACCTCCAACTCCCGTTACTTTTGGAGTTTGGTCAGAAGAGGAGTGGTCGGTTTGATTTTTTTGGTCTTCCATAAGATTTGTTTTTAGCACTAAGATAAAACTATTTTTTTTGGTAAAGTCAAAATTTAGCCCCTTTGAGGAGATGTCCAAATTCTGCAAAAAAACTCCAATTAAAATCTCAATCACTCGAATATGCCCTCTTTCAAAATGATAAAAAATGAAAAGTAGAGATTAGTCAACGGATTTAATAAATCTAACACTATCATTCCTAATTGAATTCCAATCCCAAAGTTGTATTTGATCTAAAAGAAAATCCTTTGTAAAAAAAGCACCCGCTTGTTCAAATCCAATCCAATCGTAACCATCGTGTTCCTCTGATATTTTAATTTGATTTGTAATGAGTTCACTGTAGTAAATAATTCCTGTAATCTGACAATCATTGGTTGGCATATAATTCCAGGTGTCAATTACTTTAACAGGTCTGATCTCGAGATTTAATTCTTCTTTAATTTCTCTTTTCAATGTTTCTTCCGCAGTCTCTCCAAATTCCATTCTGCCACCAGGTAAATCCCATATTTTAATTCCCGCTACAAGGTTATAGACAGCTAAAAAAGTATCGTTCTTTATAATCAAAGCCTTCACTGAGAAGAACATTTGTTTCTTCATATCAATTTATTTTTGACAACATTATTAGTTGTTTTTCTAAAGAGATCAGTCTTTTTAATCCTTTCCCTTTAAGAATCTGATCGATCACTTTTTCAACTCTTGATACTCTGGTTGTAGAGTTTTTAGGTGATGAAAAATACAGTAAATAAGCACGTTGACGCCCCGGACTTAAAGCTTTAAAAGCAGTTTTTAAAGCTGTATTTGTGTCTAGTTTTTTTTGAAATTCTTCTGCAATCTTAAAGTCGGCAGTATTTTTTAATTTAACTTTTAAGCCTGCTTTTTCTACTTCGATAGCCTGATAAATATAGGTTTTCAAGATTGTTTTTTGAGCAACTATTTCTTCAAGATTGGTAAAGCGAATTTGTCGTGCTGCCTGTACATTTTCACTTTGATGGATAAGAATCTGATCGGGATCTGCCAATAAAGCACCTTTAAAAAACAAAAATGCGCAGTAATCCTTAAAAGAGTGGATTAAAACAATATTGCTGTCATGAAGAGTGTAGCAGGCGGTACCCCATTTTAATTCTTCGGTCAACTGGCAATCCAAAGCGATTTTTCGCAATTCGTCCAGTTCTTTCTGCCATTTTTCGGCATTCTCAAAATAAAAATCAACTTTTGGATTCATAAGCACAGTTGTTAAAATTCATTTAAACGTTCAAAGCCCCTCTAAAACCTCTTGCGGCATAATAAGAGTCAGCACCATTGTGATAGACAAATACGGTATTGTAACGAAAATCAGAGAATAGCGCGCCTCCCAGTTTACGAATTTCAATAGGTGTGGCGATCCAGCTTGAGGTTTTAGCATCAAACTTACCGAGTTTTTGAAGCTGTTTGTATTGTACTTCATCTAAAAGCTTAATTCCCATTTCCTCAGCCATATTTATGGCACTTCCAGCAGGTTTGTGTTCTTTTCTTTTTTCTAAGGCTTCATGATCAAAACACAAACTTCTACGGCCTTTTGGGCTCTCGGTCGAACAATCGAAGAAAGTATACTCGTTTGTTTCCGGATTAAAACCAACTACATCTGGTTCGCCTTCTGTTCTTTCCATCTCATCAAGGGACCATAGTTTTCCCGGATTTGCTTCCAGTTTTTTCTGAACGTCGTCCCAATCCAGGCCTTCGTGTCGGTTCATGTTATTTTCAAAACGAATTCTTAATACTTTCAATAATTCTTCACTTTGTTCTGCTGACAGTTTGTTTTTCATTTCTTTAGATTTTAGGGGATAAATATTTTAATAAATGCTTTTGTTTTAGGGTTTACCAAGTCACAAAAAATTACGCACTCACTAAAGCTGTTTTTCTTTCTGTAGGTCTGTAGTACCAGGATACAATCGTAAGAACGATAAGCAATACCGGGCCGAATAATTCTTTTGGATGATCTCCGACAGCAAAATGTGAAAAAACGGCACCACTCATGGCAAAAAAGAACCCGGCATAAGCCCATTCTTTTAATAAAGGAAATTTAGGAATCAAAATGGCAATAACACCCAGTAATTTCCAAACTCCAAGTAGTGTTAAAAAATACAACGGAAACCCCAAATGCTGTATCATGCCTTCCTGTTCTTTTATTTTTAACATTTGTACGATTCCGGTTGCGGTCATTCCTAACGCCAGCCATAATGTCGCAATCCAATAGATAATTTTGTCTCTTTTTTTCATGATTTTATAATTTAGTTTAAGTTAGATTTAATATTCTTAAAAAGATGTTTCACTTATTCAAAGCACATATAGACTGCTATATGTTCTATGTGTTTAATGATTTTTTATTGATTACACCCAACGGTTTTAGTTTAGTTTATTAGCAATTTCCTGCAATCTGTTGTGTGCCATATTGATTCCCTGAGCAAAAGGCAGTTTTAACATCTGATCTCTGAGTGCAGCAGATCGGTAAATAATATGCATTTTTAGAAGGCTGGTTTCAGCTGTTACAGCTTCAAATTCAAGAAACTCAAGCTGTGGCGGAAAAGGAGAACCTTCCATTTCAAATGTTCTTGTGATTTTCTCCTCCGGAAAAAACTCGTGAATAACTCCATTGGCTTTAAAAACAACATTTCCTTTGGGATCTGAAGTTTCAAATTGCCAGCCTCCGTACTTTTTGTTCTCGAGCTTTAGCACTTTTGTTCCCATCCATTGTTCGACAATTTCGGGTTCGACATAAGCCATAAATAATAATTTCAGCGGAAGATCAAATTCTCTTGTAATTACTAAGTCTTGTTGACCATCTTCGGCACTAATTTTTGTTTTTCGTTCCATAAATAGGTTATTGTTTTGGTTTATAGTTTTTCATGATAGTTTCCAGTTTGTTAAAGCGATCATCCCACATTTGGCGAAAAGGCTCTATAAAGTCGGCAACTTCTTTCATTTTTTTGGCGTTGGTGAGGTAGTAAATTTCTCTTCCATTTTGTGTTTGCTCCAACAACTCACATTCCGTTAATATTTGAATGTGTTTTGATATCGTTTGTCTTGACGAATCAAAATTTGCCGCAATAACCCCCGGAGTCATTGACTGGATTGCTACTAAGCTTAAGATTGCCCTGCGGGTAGGGTCGGCAATTGCCTGAAATACATCTCTACGAATTTCCATTATGCAGTTATTTGACTGCTAATTTAATGCAGTTATTTGACTGCACAAAATTTTTTACGATATTTTTTTAAAATATTTCTTTGTAATTACTAGATTACCAATGATTTCAATGCTTCTGGAGGATAGAGTTATAGAATAGTAGTAGGACAGATTGGAGTTAACGGTTTGCGATTTTTAGTTCCGTTCTGGCCAGAAAGAGTATAATTGCAATTTCTGCCAAAAAATAAAATACGGCTAAATAGGTGATATGGGTATAAAGATATAACAACAGGCCTGCTGTGAAACCACAATATAAAAGGTTTGCAAAAGCAATAATTTTAAGGCAACCGCGCCAGTTTTCTTTGGCAAGCCAATAACTGGCAAACGAAGAAGCCATAAGCAGGCAGGCTAGAACAGCAAGAAGATAGAGTGTTTTTTTGGGTACGCCAAAGTAGATTTCCAATTCAACCAATACTACGCCCAATAAAAGGGTAGAGAATAAGGCTCCTAAACCATCGATTAGAAATATTTTTTTTGAATTTAAAGACATAGGTTCAATTGGGATTCATTTGTTAGCATGTATTAAAATTAGGTTTAAAATGCTAATTCACAAAAGTTAAGCAAAATAAAAACCACTCTTTTCGGTTTAAAAAGAGTGGTTTCGTTGTTTTAAGGTATAAAACATTATATTTTTTTGAGGGTAATTTTCATTTCTTTACTGTCCAGAATCAGTTGCTCTTCTGTAATAGTACTTTCACAAGGATAAGGAGTACCGGTTTCATCTTTAATTACTAAATTCTTTCCACCTTTTGTCAAAGCATAAGTACCATCATTAATTTCTTGTGTAAGAAATCCGGTCACGTGCCCGTCCTCAGTAAATGTTAGTGTACCTTGAGTTATAATTACATTTTTCAGAGAATCTGAAAGCGGCGTTTTAGGATCTACAGCAGTAATTTTCCAGGAGTTTACCAATTTATTTCGACTTTTATGACAAGAAACCATTAGCACTGTTAATAATGCAATTCCGAAGATAAGTAATTTAGATTTTTTCATGATTTTGTGATTAGATGTTAAACTACAGAAAATTACAAAATTTATTTTAATTAAAAATCTAAAAATCAAATATTTATAAAATTTGAGACTTTAAACATCTCATTGTAAGCTAAAATCCAATAAACATTACGGTTAGTGAAAAGTCTCAGTGTATGAGTGATTTATGATTTTGACGAGTTTAGGACAATTAGTTTAGTGTCAAAGCTCCCAGAATTTCTTCATACATAAACGGCCCGCCGGGGTATTTGGCGGTATAATCCAGATTCATCCAAACCTGACCTCGCTCATCCATATGGTAATGAATTTTTTTACCATAACTTTCCTTAACAAAAAGAACATTTTTGATCAGGTAGTTTACTTTTTCTAAGTCGATGGCTGAACCAATAAGGATCTCAGGGTAAATATGTCCTTTGGTATGTATTAATCTCGGAGTTCCGCCAATAGATCGAATGGCAGCTGCCATCAAAATAGAATGATCGTCACAGTCACCGGAAAAATACTCTAATGACTCACTAGCTGTTGCAATATAATCACCTTCTTTAGGGTCATTGACATAATTCCAGCGACTGTTGATTTCCTTAAACACAGCAAAACACTGAATAATAGTTCTGTAATCTGAATATCCTTTTAAACCTTTGAAATGTTTGGTAGTAGCCATTATTGCAAAATTCCGAACTTTTGGATTCTGATATTCTATCGCATTGATGATTTTTGATTTGTTGGGAAAAGGCAGCAGTTTAGCCACGATGATATCCTGAGGAAATGGATTGTCAGACATGGTATAAATCATCGAATTATAATCTTCAGAGATTTCGCTAAAACCATAATTTCCTATAACGGTTCCGTAAAACAAAACCAATAAATACAGGGCTATGCACAGTATAATGATAGTTCTGAGTAACATTAAAAGAAAGAAAACCGCAGCAAAAACAAATAAAAAGATAAAAACGCGATCTAAATTGAATTTCCACTCTAAATCGATCAGATTCTGATGTAATATGATAAAAATTGGAATCGTAATCAAAAGACTCAATAGCATAATTATAATCCTATCCCAAGGTGATTTCACCTGTAATTTGGATTTTAATTGCGGAAAGTCAATTTTAGGAAAATTTATCATAAGAATCAAAAGCAGTTTTTACAGCGCTTTTACGGTTTCAACAAAAGTACTTTTTTTATCAATAATTCCGAGATCAAATAACTGATTTTGAATTTTAATAAAAGCTTTCTCAGTTAGTTGCTTCTGAGACCACTGTGTTAGTTTTAACCATTCCTGAATGTCTTCTGGTTTTTGATTGAAAAGTTCCGATAAGGTTTTATCAATATTTGGAATCTCAGCAAAATCCTGAGTCGTTTTATTAATGATCTCCAGGATTTTTTCGACAATTTTCGGATTCTTTTTCAAAAATTCGTCTCTAACTGTTATTACAAAGGATGGCCATGGAGTAGGGCAGTCGCCAACTCTTCTGAAAATACCTTTATCCACCAGTGGTTTCGTCATGAAACGTTCCCACATAAAATAATCAGCAGTTTCGTTGGTCAAAGCTTCAACGGCTCCGTCAATGGTATTTATAATTTCAAACTGTAAATTATCGGTTTCCCAGCCGTGTTCATGCGCATTTACATACGCCATTAGCTGCGATCCTGAACCTAGTCTCGAAATGGCTGCTTTTTTACCTTTAAGGTCTTTTACTGTTTCAAAATTTGATTTTGCAGCGACGTGAATTCCCCAAATTAAAGGAGATTGTACGTAGATCTGAACTATTTTGCTGGGGTTTCCTGCTACAATATCTTTTATAATTCCTTCTGTTAAGATAACAGCAATGTCAGCTTCATCATTACGAAGCATCTGACACATTTTGCCGGTACCTTCCGGAATATCTTTCCATTGTAAATCGATATTTTCAGCTTCAAATTCACCATTTTCGATGCAAAGTTGCCATGGTAAATTGAAGTGCTCAGGAACACCTACAATTTTTACAGTTTTCATTCTGGTATAAGTTTAAGTTTGGTATGCGTAATTTAAGTTTATTTGGGGAATTAATTTTTCAACAAATCAGTTCTGTGTTTCTCAGAGAGGCAAGGCTCAGCAAATTCTATTATGGCATTGGATTCATATTCTGATAATATAATTTTTACCATTGAATAATCGATACTTTTTACAATTTCAACTGCAAGAAAGGTTTCGTTTAATGCTTCTGACAAGCAGTTTAAAGCTTTTAATTTTTCACGTATGATTTCTTTATCAAATTCTTTATCTAAAATCAGAACCTGAACGATTGAGTTTCCTGAATGTTCTATTGTTTCTTTGTGAATAAAACACTTTTCATTTTCATCATATTCTGCTCTAAAAGTATCATCAGTTGCAATTAAAGGCCCAAAAAAGGGAATATTATCCAGTTTGAAATATCCTTTTTCTAAATCTATAATTTCGGCCCACATGGTTTCTGAAACTATTTCTTCGAGATAGGTACTGTAATATTTGAACAGGATTTTTTTATGCGTTTCTGCCATTATTTAATTTGTATTTTTTTTATTGAACTAGTTGATTTCACTGATCACGGCTTTCAACGGCGATAGTACAATACGATAACCATCAGGATCTAAGAACATTTTACCATTCTCATTCCAAAAAGGATTGGTTGCAGTTAAGATTGAGATGTTGTGGTGTTCAATTCTGTCTATCAATTCATTGTAATCTATAATTGATTTCGGGTAAAGCACAATAACATCATCTTCATCAAAGGTATGATTTGCTTTTGTTTTAGATTGTGTAAATTCAAAATGCCAGTCCAATCCGAGCATTCCAAGAAAAACACCATCGTAATTTTTATGATTCTGAAAGTTGCCCAAAACTTCAAAGCCAAGGACATTGACATAAAAATCAACCATTTTTTCAATATTATCGGTATGTCGGGCAACTCTTAAAAACATAAGCTAGGATCTTATCTGGTGAATATGGTGTTCTAAATGTTCTACATAATCGGTCATTAAGAATTTTAAATCAATTACAGATTCATCACTTAAAATGATTGGGTAATCTAAAGCTTTTTCATCAACCGTTTTCATAATTCTTATGATTTGCCGGTTGATAGAAAGCCAAAGCTGTGTCAGATCATTAATGTCCATTGTCTGATACTGATTTAGATTTACCAAATCCATTTGGTTGTAGGGTCTGTGACGGTAAGGTTTTTCTAAGTAATTAATTTCTGTAAACCGAACCAGATTATGAATTCCGGAATCAACCAAATGCCCAATAACTTCTTTTTTAGACCATTTTCCCGGGATTTTTGCTTCTAAAACTTCGTTTTCAAGAGAAGGGAAATAAGCAGTATTCTCATTCAGTAATCGTTCAAATTTTAAAATAGCGTTTTCCATGAAGTATTTAAATTTCCGAATGGACTAAGTTATTGAATTAGTTTCCTGCCAGTTTATCTAAAGTATAAGCAATAAGCGCGTCTACCGCTTTATAAGGATCCTCACTAAAAGTTCCTGAAGCACGATTGGCGATGATAGCATTTAACGATAAGGCATTATGGCCTAAAAGAGCTGAGAGTCCGTAGATAGCAGCAGTTTCCATTTCTAAATTGGTAATTCTCTGCTCATCAAAATTAAAATTATCCATTTTACTGTTTAATTCCTCATCCTGGATGTTCAAACGTAAAACACGTCCTTGTGGTCCGTAGAAACCTCCGGCTGTAGCAGTGATTCCTTTAAACATTTGATCCGATTCGATAATTTTCTCCAGTTTTTCAGAACAAGCAATTGCATAAGGCTTTCCTTTTCTAGCGTCCCAGTTCGTATGCTTGATAAAAGCTTCTTCGATATCAGCATTCGAAACGTCATCAATTAAATAAGAGCGAAGCATATTGTCTAGTCCCAATCCAAATTTAGACATCACAAAACTGTCTACAGGAATATCGGTTTGTAAAGAACCTGAAGTTCCAATTCGTATAATATTCAAAGAAGTCAGATTTTCTTTTGGCTGGCGTGTTTCAAAGTCGATGTTTACCAAAGCATCAAGTTCGTTTATCACGATATCAATATTGTCAGGACCAATTCCGGTTGACATTACAGAGATTCTTTTTCCTTTGTAAATCCCGGTTTGGGTTTTAAATTCTCTTTTTTGTGTCGAATATTCGATAGAATCAAAAAACTGAGTTATTTTTTCTACTCTGTTTTGATCTCCTACGAAAATAATATCGTGTGCTATATGTTCAGGACGAAGGTTTAAATGGTAAACACTCCCGTCCGGATTAAGTATTAATTCTGAATTTTGTATCATTTTTTTTTTAAGGTTCTAAGTTTTTTTTCTAAGGTGCAAAGGAGCAAAGGTTCTAAGGTTCTAAGGTTCTGAGATTTTTGAAAATTCTATAATCTATATTCTATAATCTATAATCTATATTCTATAATCTATATTCTATATTCTATAATCTATATTCTATAATCTATATTCTATAATCTATATTCTATAATCTATATTCTATAATCTATATTCTATAATCTATATTCTATATTCTATAATCTATGTTCTATAATCTATAATCTATAATCTATATTCTATAATCTATATTCTATAATCTATATTCTATAATCTATAAATCAGAAATCTGCAATCTAAAATCATCACCCGCCGACTCTTTTCGTTTTGAATCCTTTAGCTTTAAGGATTTCCATTATTTTGTCGCGATAATCACCCTGAATGATTATAGCCGAGTCTTTAAAAGTTCCGCCAACGCTAAGTTTGGTTTTAATTTCTTTGGCCAAAACTTTAAAATCTTCATCTGATCCTTCGTAGCCTTCGATTATGGTGGTGGCTTTTCCTTTTCGTTTTTCGAATTTGCAGATCATTGGTTCTTTTTGAATAAAAAGAACATGGTCTTGTTCCTGAATTTCTTCAGGTTCGTTGGATTCGACATGATCCGGAAACAAATTTTTTAATTGATCTTGTAAGTCCATGGGTTTTTATGCTTAAAATAAATTCCAATAAATATAGTATGTAAAAATTAAATTCCAAATTCCAATTATGAGTTTGGAATTTGGAATTTAAAGATTGGAATTTAATTTATGTTTATTTTTTAATTAAACCTAAATCTACCAAGCGTTCGTATAAATAATCTCCCGCTGTAATATCTTCGAATTTCTTTGGATTCTCGTCATCAATACAGTTTTCTAGACAATCCAGTTTCATATCGCTTACCGGGTGCATGAAAAACGGGATAGAATAACGTGAAGTTCCCCATAATTCTCGGGGCGGATTAACTACCTGATGAATCGTCGATTTTAATTTGTTGTTGGTATGTCTCGACAACATATCTCCAACATTAATCACCAACTGATCGTCTTCTGCGATAGCGTCAATCCATTCGCCATCATGATTTTGTACCTGTAGACCTTTACCCTGAGCACCCATCAATAATGTGATAAGGTTGATGTCTCCGTGAGCAGCTGCGCGAATCGCATTTTCCGGCTCAGAAGTAATAGGTGGGTAATGAATAGGTCTTAAAATAGAGTTTCCTTCTTTGGCATACTGGTCAAAATAAAACTCATCTAAACCCAAATGTAAAGCCAGGGCTCTTAATACATAAACCCCTGTTTTTTCAAGCATTTGATACGCCTCTTTACCTACAACATTAAAACGAGGTAATTCGGTAACATTTACATTTTCAGGGTACTCCGTTGCATACTTAGAAGAAGCATCTACGTACTGGCCAAAGTGCCAGAATTCTTTTAAATCTCCCTCTTTGCGTCCTTTAGCATGTTCTTTTCCAAAAGATACATAACCTCTTTGTCCGCCAATACCGGGAATTTCATAATTATGCTTAGTTTCTATTGGCAAAGCGAAAAATTTTCTAATTTCGCTATAAAGCTCGTCTACTAACTGGTCGTCTAAGAAGTGACCTTTTAGGGCTACGAAGCCAATGTTTTCAAATGCACTGCCGATTTCATTTACAAATTTTTGTTTACGTTTCGGGTCGTCCGAAAGGAAATCACGTAAGTCTACACTAGGAATGTTTTGCATACTTTACATTTTTATTTAAAGATAAAAGGCGTTCTAAGACCTTTCAATAACAAAGGTAGAGAATATTTTAGAATTGAATTTTAAAAGTTATACTAAAATTAAAATTTTCTAACAAAAAGCTATAAAATTGTTATATTTTTCTATATTTGAAATACTAAAAACTAACCGCTAATGATCTTTTACAGACAAGACCTAACTGATACTCAATTATTAGACTTATATAAAAAAATCCTAAAACCGCGACTCATCGAAGAAAAGATGCTGATTCTAATTCGTCAGGGAAAAGTTTCTAAATGGTTCTCGGGAATCGGGCAGGAGGCAATCGCAGTAGGAGTTACCTCTGTTTTAGATGACTCAGAGTATGTGTTGCCAATGCATCGAAATTTAGGTGTTTTTACCAGCAGAAACATTCCGTTACACCGTTTATTCTCGCAATGGCAAGGAAAAGCAAATGGTTTTACAAAAGGAAGAGATCGAAGTTTTCACTTTGGTACTCAGGAATACAATATTATAGGAATGATTTCGCATTTGGGGCCGCAATTGGGGATCGCAGACGGAATTGCTCTCGCACATAAACTTCAAAAAGATAATAAAATAACAGCTGTTTTTACAGGTGAAGGCGCTACTAGCGAAGGTGATTTTCATGAGGCTTTGAATATAGCTGCTGTTTGGAAACTACCTGTAATGTTTGTCATCGAAAATAACGGTTACGGATTGTCGACACCAACAAACGAGCAATATTTTTGTGAGAATCTGGCTGATAAAGGTATAGGTTATGGTATTGATAGTTATATTATTGACGGAAATAATATACTGGAAATCTATAATAAACTGGCGCAATTGAAAGAGGAGATGCAGAAAGATCCGCATCCTGTTTTGTTGGAGTTTAAAACCTTTAGAATGCGTGGTCACGAAGAGGCGAGTGGTACAAAATATGTTCCGCAGGAATTAATGGACGAATGGGCTGCCAAAGACCCAGTAGTGAACTATAAAAAATATTTAGTTGAGACAGGCGTGCTTACTCCTGAATTAGATGAACAGCTACACAGTACTATTAAACAGGAAATTGATGAGAATTGGGCAATTGCCAATGCAGAGCCAGAAATCGTTCCTACCTATAGTGATGAATTAAATGATGTTTATAAACCCTATACTTATGAAGAAGTTAAAGCAGATTCAGAAGTAGAGAATATTCGATTCATTGATGCGATAAGCAGTAGCTTAAAGCAATCTATGGAGCGGCATGAAAATTTGGTTCTAATGGGCCAGGATATTGCAGAATATGGTGGAGCTTTTAAAATTACTGATGGTTTTGTAAAGGCGTTTGGAAAAGAACGCGTCCGGAATACACCAATTTGCGAGAGCGCAGTAGTATCTGCAGCGATGGGGTTATCGATTAACGGTTTCAAAGCTATTGTAGAAATGCAGTTTGCCGATTTTGTTTCTACAGGTTTTAATCCAATCGTTAACTTACTAGCTAAATCTCATTACCGTTGGGGCGAAAAAGCCGATGTTGTCGTACGTATGCCATGCGGAGGCGGAACTCAGGCCGGACCTTTTCATTCGCAGACTAATGAAGCGTGGTTTACTAAAACACCTGGTTTAAAAGTCGTTTATCCGGCTTTTCCGTATGACGCAAAAGGGTTATTGAATACCTCAATAAATGACCCAAATCCGGTTTTGTTTTTCGAGCACAAACAATTGTACCGAAGTATATATCAGGATGTTCCTGCAGGATATTATACCATTCCGTTAGGGAAAGCGGCCTTGTTAAAAGAAGGTGAGTCCGTTACTATTATCGCTTTTGGCGCTACGGTGCATTGGGCGCTGGAAACGTTGAGTAAAAATCCTGATATAAAGGCTGATTTAATCGATCTTAGAACATTACAGCCTTTGGATACCGAAACTATTTTTAATTCGGTTAAAAAGACAGGAAAAGTGATTATTTATCAGGAAGATACTTTGTTTGGTGGTATTGCCAGCGATATTTCGGCTTTAATTATGGAAGAATGTTTTGAATATCTGGATGGTCCTGTAAAAAGGGTAGCCAGTTTAGATTCACCGATTCCGTTTACGAAGGCCCTCGAAGATCAATTTTTACCTAGAAATCGTTTTGAAGGTGTTTTATTAGAATTATTGAAATATTAATTACAAATAGTAAATTGTTTTGCATAAAGAACATTTTTTTTATCTTTAAACCATAAAAAAAATAACTTATGAAAAAACTGTTTGTTTCATTTTTTGCAATTACGGTACTTTTTTCCTGTAATAAAAGTGGCAAGTCTAACGGAGATAAAGAGTTAGATACAAAATTCGACACCTACAAGGATCGCTTTGTTACTGATTTATGGAAGATTAACCCGGGCTGGGCTTCGGGGGTTGGTTATCACAAACTAGACAGCATTTTGGTTGTTCCGGATGCATCTGAGGAAAAAAGACAACTTGATTTCGCTAATGCACAATTAGATTCTTTAAAACAATTTAATCCTGAAGATTTGTCTGATAATAATAAGACCGATTTTCAGATGATTAAAAATCAATTGGAGGCTACTATTTTTAGTGTAAAAGAACTAAAATCGTCTCAGTGGAATCCTTCTGAATATAATGTCTGCGGAGCATTTGCAGAAATTCTAAACGGTAAATACGATACTCCGGAAATTCGTTTGCGTGCTTTCAATGCTAAAATGAATAATGTTCCGGCTTATTATGAAGCAGCAAAAAAGAATATTAAAAATCCAACTGTAGAACATACAGAACTTGCTATAGCACAAAACCTTGGTGGTTCTACTGTTTTTGACGTGGATTTGGCTGCAGCTTTAGAAAAAAGTAAGCTAAGCTCTCTTGAGAAAAAAGAAATGCTGAACAAAGGTATAGTTGCTAAAAAAGCAATTGCTGACTACGTGGATTGGTTGAAAAAATTACCCAATAAAACACCTCGTTCTTTTAGACTTGGATCGGAATTGTACGCTAAAAAATTCAATTTTGATATCCAATCGAGCTATACAGCAGAGGAAATTTTTAAAATTGCAGTAGATCATAAAAAAGACTTACATGAAAAAATGTTTGTTCTGGCGGATAAACTTTGGAAAGAATACAAAGGAAATGAGCCAAAACCTGCAGATAAACTGGATTTAATCAAACAGGTAATTGATAAAATCTCTTTGCAGCACACTACACCGGAGAAATTCCAGTCTGAAATTGAAAAACAAATTCCGGAACTAACGGCTTATGTAAAAGCAAAAGATTTATTGTATATTGACCCTTCAAAACCGCTGGTAGTTCGCAAAGAACCTGCTTATATGGCTGGAGTTGCGGGAGCTTCGATTTCGGCTCCGGGCCCTTATGATAAAAATGCCAATACCTATTATAATGTAGGAAGTATGGCGGGCTGGACAGCTGAAAACGCAGAAAGCTACTTACGTGAGTACAATGATTATATTTTACAGATTTTAAACATTCATGAAGCTGTTCCGGGGCATTACACCCAATTGGTATACAGTAACCAGTCGCCAAGTATCATTAAATCTATTTTAGGAAATGGTGCAATGATAGAGGGCTGGGCTGTTTACGCGGAGAAAATGATGTTGGAAAGCGGTTATAAAAATTCTGATGAAATGTGGTTGATGTATTATAAATGGAATTTAAGAGCAACTTGCAATACTATTTTAGATATTAGTGTTCATACTAAAAATATGTCTAAAGAAGCAGCTTTGGATTTGTTAACCAAAGAAGCTTTTCAGCAACAAGCTGAGGCAGATGGAAAATGGAAACGTGTTACTTTATCACAAGTACAGCTGTGCTCTTATTTTACAGGATATACAGAAATCTATAATTTAAGAGAGGAACTTAAAAAGAAAGAAGGAGATAAGTTTAATCTGAAAAAGTTTCATGAGAAATTCTTAAGTTTTGGAAGTGCTCCTGTGAAATACATTAAAGAATTAATGTTGTCTGAGGAATAAAAATAACAATGATTCTAAGACTATAGAATCATTGTTTATACGATTTTGTTTTATCTGTGTATAAAACATTTTTTTGAGAGTCGCATCTAACAGGTGCATTGTAAAAAGACTAACAGGTTATTGTAACCAGTTAGTCTTTTTTATTTTTTCGACCTTTTGAACAAAATATTTTTGGACTTTATTTCGGATTTTTCTATGGTCATTTAAAGTATTTATTTCGAATTCGACTCCAGTTCAAACAACTGTACCTGACTTTTCAATCGGTCGATCAATAAATTCATCATTCTTTTGTTTAAGCTTGAAGAGTTTTGAATATATGTTTCATATTCTTCAATTGTAAAGAGAGCAATTACAATTCCTTTCAGAGAATTTCGAAACTTAATGTCCTTTTGAATGGAGTTTTCGATAACCTGAAGTTTCTTTTCGACCGTATAAGAATAGAAATCAGCCTTATTTTTATTGACATAGTTGATGAAAACCACAATAAACAAATCATTCTGAAGTTTTAAAATAGGTCTAATGGTTTGATTTTGAAACAACTCGTCTGCTGAAGATTGAGCACTTATTGTTCCTAAAGTTTCGCCTCTGAATTCTTTTAAAAAAGTGTCTCTCGCTTCCATGTTTTTTCTTTAAATTTAGAAAAAATTCTGATACAAAATTTTTTATTCAAACTAAATATTATGCGATTTCATACCAGAAAATGGGTCAAACCCGAAGATTTAAATCCAAACGGAACATTATTTGGCGGAAAGTTACTCGCCTGGATCGATGAAGAGTTGGCACTGTATACGATTATTCAATTAGAAAACACCAGAGTCGTAACCAAGTACATGTCGGAAATTGATTTTAAAAGTTCTGCCCGACAAGGGGATATTGTTGAAATTGGAATAGATGTTGTAAAATTTGGAAATACTTCATTAATTCTAAAATGTGCAGTACGTAACATGATGACCCGAGAAATCATCATTACCATAGACAAGACTACAATGGTTAATCTCGATGAAGACGGTAAACCTAAAGCTCACGGAAAAACTCAAATTGAATTCGTAAAAGACCGTCTATAGTTCTTTTATATCTTATACAGCATAAACCTTCTAAAATGACTAAAAAAAATATTCTCGTTACTTTATCGTTTGTTTTTCTACTGTCCTGTAATTCAAAAGAAAACAAAGAAATTTACAATCATGCCGTTTATCGTGCGGTTCACAAAGGTGATACAGCGGTCTTAGATATCCATATAAACGACAAGAGATTTTACGGTCGTTATGAAATTTTCTATCATAAAATTGGTAAGGATTCCGGAGATGTAAGAGGAAATATTAAAGGTGATACTTTAAGAGGTGACTTTCATTTTATTTCCAATGGAGGTGGCTGGAGAAGAATTCCGTTGGCTTTACTGAAAAAAGAAAACAAATTTATTTTAGGGAAAGGGATAATTGGTACCTATATGAATCTTCCTCTTTTTGTACCTGAAGTACCCATAGAATATAACGAATCAGGGTTTGTTTTTGAAAAAGTTAAGAAATAAACTTCAGTCGCAGTCTCAGTATTCAGTCTCAGTATAAAACTGAATACTGAGACTGAATACTGCGACTAAAAACTAATCTAAATGCCCAATTTTCGAAGGCAATTCGAATATCTCAAGGTCGAAATATTCTACAGAAGCCATAACATGGTCAAAAATATCAGCCATAATATATTCGTAGTTGGCCCAGCGTTTATCGCTCGAGAAAGCATAAATCTCTAAAGGAACTCCATTTGCACTCGATTGCAACTGACGGCACATCATGTGCATATCTTTGTTTAAACCCGGATGTGTTATCAAATACTGCATGATGTATTTTCGAAACAATCCTAAGTTAGTCATATTGCGTCCATTAAGCGCTAAGGTTTTATCGACACCACGTAAATCATTGTATTTATCGATTTCGGATTGTCTGGTTTCAATATAAGAAGCGATCAATTGAACTTTTTTCATCTGATTTAAATCCTCATCATTCAGAAAACGAATACTGCTGCTTTTGATCAAAATATGTCTTTTAATACGTCGTCCATCTGACGTCTGCATACCGCGCCAGTTTTGAAAAGAATCAGAACTCAAAGCATAGGTTGGTATTGTGGTAATCGTATTGTCAAAATTTCGGACCTTAACAGTCGTCAGGTTAATCTCGATAACATCTCCATCCGCACCAAACTTATCCATCGTAATCCAGTCACCAATGCGAACCATATCGTTTATAGCTACCTGAACACTCGAAACAAATCCAAGAATAGTATCCCTGAAAATCAAGATGATAATAGCCGAAAGTGTTCCTAAGATGGTCAGTAATTCGCCTTGCTTGATTCCAAATAACTTTGAGATAATTATGGCAACTCCAAAAATCCAGAGCACTATCATAATAACCTGAACGAAGCTATCGATAGGTTTATCGCTGTATTCCGGTTTTTGTTTTAAATAATCGCGTAAGGCATTAAAAATGGTTCTGGTAATCCACAATCCAAGCAAAACAATATAAACACCAACGATTTTTCCAAAAACCGACTCCCAGTATTCGTACTTATCCAGAATAATTGGAACTGCCTTGTAAATAAAGAAAAACGGAATTAGGTATGCCGTGTATTTGGTTGTTTTATTGTGAATCAAATAATCATCAAATTTTGTTTTGGTACGCTGAGCGAAAACAGCAGTCAGTGTAACCAAAACAAATTTTGCCAAATAATAAATAGCGTAAGCCAGTATCACCATGATGGCGATATTAAAGATCAGGCTGACATAAGAAGCCATATTGCGGCTCATGCCCCAATCTCTAAAAATAGGGTATAAAAAATTAAATATTTTATCCAAAAGTCTAGGCATTATTCTCTAGGTATTTTTTTTCTACATAAAAAGTTCCAAACGGAATAAGAGAGGCGATCTGTATAATTGCAAAGGTTTTTAAATCCCAGTTTTGTGGTTTTTTAAGTAAAAATGCCAACAGCACATATCCGATAAATAAAACGCCATGAGTCATTCCTAATGGACGTAACAGGGTATGATAAAGTTCAGGATTATTGGTTTTGATGAAAAGCATATTGGTAAACAATACTAAATAAGAGATTCCCTCTAAAATTGCAGTAACTTTGAAAATCTTGAGCATATTCTATTTTTTGAGTTTAATACAAGCAAAATTAAGTATTATCGTTGGTTTTTGCGGTATGAATAAGGAAAGTAATTTACTTTTGTAACCTTAAACTTTGACAATGAGTAAACGTGATTTAAAAAAATACCTTGCTGAATTAAACAAAGAGCAGCTCGAAGAGCAAATTATCGAATTGTATGAAAAGTTTAATCCTGTTAAAGTGTATTATGATTTTGCTTTTAATCCAAAAGAAGATAAATTGCTACAGGAATGTAAGGTAAAAATTTCGCACGAATATTTTCCAATTAAAAAAGCTGGAGCCAAGAGACGCCCTAAAGCAAAACTCCGTCGCTCGGTAGCGCAGAAATACATCAAACATTTTATGCTATTAGGAGTAGATCCTTTTGTTGTGGCAGATATCATGCTTTACAATATAGAGATTGCGCAAACGTATTCGTCACAAAATCCGGTGAAACAGGAATTGTTTTACAAAAGCATCCTGAATTCATTTGAACAAGCTGTGAATTTTTCAATTTCCAACGGAATTTTGCCTGATTTTAAAGATAGAATTATTGCCATTGAACAAGAGACTCTTCAACAAAAATGGAAAAATAAGTATGATTTTGAGGCAATTTTAGAGAAAATTGATTAGTAAGAGTAGTTCTCATAAAAAATCTTATTTAAAAAAAACATTTATTTTAGGTTAAAATAAAGTGAAAAACTGTTTTTTCGGTGTATTTTTGCAAAAATCCAAAAATAAACAATGTCTCAAAACACTTTAGAAATAGAAAGAGAAGAGAAAAAAGAACTTTATGCATATCAGAAAGGCGATATCGATGCCATTTTTGAACGTTTAGATAATGCTCCTTCGAAACATCATTTATTATATCAATTACCTACTGGTGGTGGAAAAACAGTGATTTTTTCCGAAATCGTTCGTCGTTATTTAGCTAATAATGATAAAAAAGTGGTTGTTCTAACACACCGTATCGAACTTTGTAAGCAAACTTCAAAAATGCTAAAAGGGTTTGGTGTTTCTAATAAAATTATTAATAGTAAAGTAAAAGAGTTACCGGATCAAAACGATTTTTCATGTTTCGTGGCGATGGTGGAGACATTGAAAAACCGTATCAACGACGAGAAGTTACATTTAGATAACATTGGTTTGGTTATTATTGATGAGGCGCATTACAACTCATTCCGAAAACTATTAAACTCATTCAAAAATGCTTTTATTCTTGGAGTAACTGCGACACCTTTGAGTTCAAACATAAAATTACCAATGCACCAGAGTTACAATGAACTTATTGTGGGTGACACTATTAGTTCATTGATTGACAAAGGATTTCTGGCGCGTGCAACTACTTATAGTTATGATGTTGGATTGACGTCACTTAAAGTTGGTATCAATGGTGATTATACTGTAAAATCATCAGATGATTTATATACAAATACCATCATGCAGGAAAAATTACTGCATGCTTATACCGAACGTTCGTTAGGTAAAAAGACCCTAATTTTTAATAATGGTATTCATACTTCGTTATACGTGTATGAAACTTTTAGAGAAGCAGGTTATGATATCAGACACCTTGATAACACCAGTAGTTCTGAAGAGCGTAAAGACATCTTACAGTGGTTCAAAAAGACTCCAGATGCGATTTTAACTTCTGTAGGGATTTTGACAACTGGTTTTGATGAGCCAACAGTTGAAACGATTATCCTAAACAGAGCAACAAAATCATTAACTTTATACTATCAGATGATTGGTCGCGGATCTCGTAAATTACCTGGAAAAGATGAATTTACAGTGATTGATCTTGGTAATAACGCTGCTCGTTTTGGTCTATGGAGTGAGCCGGTAAATTGGCAACACATTTTTAAATCACCAGAGTTTTATTTAGAAAACCTACGTGATGACACAGAGATCGAATTGTATTTCAAATACAGCATGCCACCGGAATTACGTGCTAAATTCAGCAAAACAGCCGATGTTACTTTTGATGTTGATGAAGAACATAAATTAATCATCAAACAAAATTTACGATCCAAAGTTGTATTGGATAAATCATTGGAGCAGCATGCTGCGATGTGTGTTGATAATACAGAAACTTTACAAGAAGCAAAATCATTAGGTAAAGAACTTGATGATGATATAGAATGCCGTATCAAACGTTATGCAAAATGCTTAAGCCAATGTAGTAAAAACTACCGTGAATGGCTGGTTGACGATTACAAACTAAAATTAGTTTTACTGATTGGTAAAAAGTATCGTGAAAAAATCATGAACGAACCGGACGAATAGAGATATTTTGTTTCAGCTTGTCGCGCTGAGCGAAGTAAATGTTACAATATGTCATTTCGACGAAGGAGAAATCGCACTGGTATTACACAAAGTTTGTCGAATATTGGATGTGATTTCTCCTTCGTCGAAATGATAAAATAAAGAACCAAAGGTTCTAAAAAAAATCATTTTAATCTGAGTAATCTGTAGCAAGAATCTAAAATCTAAAATCAGAACTCTAAAATAAAAAATATGTCTAAACAATTCTCATCATTAGGAATTTCAGCACCAATTTTAAAAGCATTAAGCGAATTGAACATTGTTGAACCAACAGAAATCCAGCAAAAAACAATTCCGTTACTTTTAGCAGAAGCTCACGATGTGGTTGGTTTAGCCAAGACCGGAACTGGTAAAACAGCAGCCTTTGGATTGCCTTTGTTACAATTGATTAATGCAGAGTCTCCTATAGTTCAGGCTGTCATTTTGGTTCCAACAAGAGAACTTGGACAACAAATATTTAGAAATTTAGAGGATTTTGGAAAACACATTCCAAACATATCTATCGCTTCAACTTGTGGTGGAATTCCAATAAAACCGCAAATCGAGCGGTTGACTCAGCCAACCCATATTGTAGTAGCAACACCGGGACGTTTGATCGATTTAATTCAGCGCAAAGCGATTGATCTAAAACAAACCGACTATTTAGTATTAGATGAAGCCGATGAAATGGTTTCCATTCTTAAAGAAAGTTTAGACGAAATTGTTGCCGAACTTCCTAAAAAGCACCGTACTTTATTGTTCTCAGCTACTTTACCTGGAACAATCAAGCAGTTGATTCAGAACTATTTAAATAAAAATGTAGTTCAGGTTAGCGCAAACATGGAAACTGCAGGTAATCAAGGAATTGATCATGAATATATTGTAGTAGATCCAATTGAAAAACTGGATGTTTTAATGCATTTTTTAAATTCACGAGAAGGTGAACGCGGTATTATTTTTTGTAAAACCAAAGCTGCAGTCAATAAATTGGCGAAGAATTTAGCAATCAATCGTTTTTCTTCAGGAGCGCTTCATGGTAGTCTATCACAGGGAATTCGAGACAGAATTATGGAGCAGTTTCGTGAAGGACATATCAACATATTAGTCGCTACCGACTTGGCCGCAAGAGGAATTGATGTAAAAGAAATCTCTTATGTGGTAAACTATCATTTACCTGATACTTATGAAAATTATGTTCACCGTAGCGGAAGAACAGCAAGAGCAGGGGCAAAAGGACTTTCATTAACTGTTTTACAAGAGGAAGAAGTAGTCGAAATTCCTGAATTTGAAAATGAACTGGGAATTAAATTCACTAAATTTCAAAAGCCTTCGTTAGCAAGTCTTGAAGAGAACAATACTCTTTTATGGGCGAAACAAATCTTTAAAACAAAACCAAATCATGATATTTCAACAGATTTGAAAACTAAAGTAAAAACTGTTTTTCATCATTTAACTAAGGATGAATTGATTGAAAAATTGTTAGCAAATTATGTTCTGCAGAACAAAGTTGAAGTGGCTGAAAAACCTGTTAAAAAATTCAAAAAGTAGTATTCTGGGCAATTTACTTTGCTAATTTATGTTGTATATTTATAAGGTAATTTTAGTATAATCTTACTTAATAAACAGCGTATATGAAGATAGTAATTATAGGAGGTGGTTTTGCAGGAATCAATCTTGCAAAAGAATTGGTTAACCATCCTCAAATACATGTAACACTTGTAGATAAGAATAATTATAACTTTTTCCCACCACTTATATATCAGGTTGCAACTGCATTTTTAGAACCCTCAAGCATCAGTTATCCTTTTAGAAAATTCTTTGCCGGAAAAAAAAATCTGCAATTTCGTTTAGGCGAATTGCTTTCTGTTGTTCCGGCTGAGAATAAAATTATCTTAAATAATGGAGAATTAACATACGATCATTTGGTTTTTGCAACCGGTGCAGAAACGAGTTATTTTGGAATGGAAAACGTTATGAAAAACGCTATTCCGATGAAAACTTTAAACGATGCCATCGAAATGCGTAACGCACTGCTTAAAAACCTTGAAAAAGCAGCAATTACCAAAGATATTCGCAAACGACGCAAATTGTTAACCATTGTGGTAGCAGGAGGCGGACCAACAGGAGTGGAGGTATCTGGAATGTTTGCCGAAATGCGAAAGAGTATTTTGCTAAAAGAATATCCTGAATTGGAAACATCTGCGAGTAATGTTTATTTAGTCGATGGGGGAGACGCACTCCTCTCTCCTATGAGTAAAGCTTCTCAGGAAGACACTCTGGATGCACTTACTAAATTAGGAGTTGTAGTTAAACTTCATACTCGTGTTACAGACTATATTGATGATATCGTTCATTTCGCTAACGGCGAGACCATTAAAACAAAAAATCTGATTTGGGCTGCCGGAGTTTCTGCTAAAATTTTTGAAGGAATCCCAGCAGAAAGCTATGGCCGCGGAAAACGAATGGCGACAGATGAATACAATAAAGTCAATGGACTCGTAAATATTTATGCTATTGGTGACACAGCCATCACAGCCGGTGATAAAAATTTCCCTGACGGACATCCGCAAGTTGCTCAGGTTGCCATTCAGCAAGGTTTAAATCTGGCTAAAAACTTTAAAGCACTAGTTCAAAACAAACCTTTGAAACCTTTTGCTTACAATGACAAAGGTTCTATGGCAATTATAGGAAAAAACAAAGCCGTAGTTGATTTACCAAGTCCAAAATGGCATTTTAAAGGTTTTTTTGCCTGGGTTATCTGGTTGTTTATCCATTTAATATCTTTAATTACTTATAGAAACAGATTAAATACATTCTGGAACTGGATGGTCGCATATTTTGCAAGAGATCAGTCTTTGAGAATGATTATCAGACCTGATAAAAGATCTTAGAAAATAAATCCCAATCTTTTAAATTTCAAATTCCAAAAAGAAAAAAGATACAAACTATATTATAATAAGAAGCCAGAATCGTAATAGAATCTGGCTTTTTTATGCTCAATGAAATACTCACAATTCATTGGAATTTGGAATTTAAAAGATTGGAGTTTAATAATCTTTAGTGACCAATCACAACATCATCATCCTTAGAAACTTTTACTTTTTGTTTTATAAAACGCTTACCAATATTTAAAACAATAAAAGCTGTAATGGTAGTTGTTGTCATAATGGCCACCATTGGCGCAACAGAATTCTTTACAAAAATTCCAACAGCAAATGAAGCCAAAGCTCCTAAACCAAGCTGAATAGCACCCATTAGAGCCGAGGCACTTCCCGTATTTTTAGCAAAAGGAGCCAAAGTAAGACCTGCAGTGTTTGGGTTTGAAATTCCCAGACAAGCCAGGAATAAAAATAACATTCCAATAGTTTCATACAATCCTAAAAGGTCATTTAAAGCCAAAATTAGGAAAACAATACTAATGACAGACTGTGAAATCAACGCACCAAAAATCATTTGTTCGCTGGAATATTTCTTCAGTAAGGCCGAATTTAACTGACTTGAACCAATAAAACTAACCGACATAAAAGCAAAAATCCAGCCGTAAGTTTTAGCATCAACGTTATAAATATCCATAAAAACTATAGGTGAGGCCGCAACGTATGAAAATAAACCCGAAAAAGCGATAGCCCCCGTAAAGGCGTAAGTGTAGAACTGAGGTTCTTTAAGCACTTTTAAAAAGTTGGTAATAATCGGCTTTGGTTTTAACGATATTGACGTATCCGGTTTGTAGGTGTCAGGTAAACCAATTTGGGACGCTATGAGAATTGCAATTCCCATGCACATCAAAATAAAAAACACAGTATGCCAGCCGTAATCTTCTGTAACATAACCGCCAATTGTTGGTGCCAGCATAGGAGAAAGCCCAACGACAAGCATTAATAAAGAAAATACTTTCGGAATATCTTTTACTGGAAACAAATCCCGAACCATGGCTACAGAAGCTACTGTTGCTGCACAACTTCCTATCGCCTGAACAAATCGCAAAAGAATAAAGGAGTCAATGTCAGTTACATAAATACAACCTAAAGAAGCCAAAATATAGATCATCAAACCTATAAATAAAGGCTTTTTTCTTCCAAAACGATCTAATAATGGTCCGTAAAGTAATTGTCCGGCCGAAATTCCAATAAAATAACTCGATAAACTCATCGAAACTTTGGCGACTGAAGTGTGTAAATCCTTTGCTATACCTGAGAAACCAGGCAGATACATATCAATTGAAAAAGGGCCAAGTGCTGTTAAAGAACCTAAGATAAGGATGAGCTTAATGTATTTTTTTGTTGTCATTTTCTTAAAAAATTGCTTTTCATTTTTTGCAAAGGTAAAGATTTCATATCTTGTAGTGTGATTTAAACCTTTTTTAATAAAAGTTTGGGTGTATTACGCATAAATAGATTGCCAAAAATCATTTTAATACTAATCTTTAAAATTTTAAATTATGAGAAATTACATTGTATTATTTACACTTATTTTTACCACAATTTCATTTGCACAAACAATTACTTCTAAAAAAGAAGACGCATCTCCGGAGCAATATGCTCTGCTGCAAAAGGTCAATCAGTATTATCCGGATATTACGTTAAGTAAAACGGTTACTAATTTTTACGCCGACGGTAATATCATTGACACGCATCAGGAATTTGATTTGACAACTTCTAAATTTTCAAGTTATAAAATTGGACTTGAACCAGACAATAAAAAATTATTGTTTGAGTATGTTTCTGACGCAACCGGAAAAGTTTATGGTGACGTTACCATTTTTAAAGGAAATGCACTGAGAACAACTTTTTCAGAAAAGAACAATGAAATAAATGTTGCTCTAAACGGAAAATCGGTTTATTTGAAAAAATTAAAATAATTTTTCAAATACGGGAAATATGGAGCACCACATATTTTGTGGTGCTTTTTTTCGTTTATATTTGATTGATAAATTTTACCTATTTTAAAACGCATGAAAAAAATTCTTCTATTATTGATTCTCGTAAGCTTTCAATCGTATGCGCAGGCCAATAAATTTACCGGAACCTGGAGCACTGAAAATTGTAAAAGTTGCAGCAAGGAATATGTACTGAAATTAAACCTGGCGCAATCCAATAACAAAATATTTGGAACGGCCGAAATTACAAGCAGCAACGAAAAATTTGTTAGCGGTGTCATGGAGGTTGATGGTAGTGTATATGCACTTGGTGAGAAAGCTCAAATTAGCATCAAAGGTAAAGACGGTTCTGCAAGTGCGGTTTTATTTGTAAAGGAAGATCTTTTACAATTTGCCAAAAGAGGTGGTGATGATTTAGTTCCTAAAGAAACAGTTCTAACGAAGTTATATTAGTAAAATCAGGGCAACAGATTAAATTATCCTTATTCTAGTAAATGAAATAAGCCCCATTAAAACGGGGCTTATTTCATTTAGAGGTTATACTGTTTCAAAACCTGAGTGGGAGACAATAATCCGTGATCATTAGCAACTCTTTCTATATCTCTCCTGCTTAATATTTCTTTTCCTTCGTTACAAACACAATAAACATTAAATGTGCCTCCAATAATTTCAGCAAATACAACATTCATTATGAGGTATCCTTCATCTTGTAATGGTTTAATTTCTTTTTCTAAAAGTATAGGCTTATAGTATTCAACTAATAATTCAGCTTGGTCAAGTTTGTACATATTTTATATTTTTATTTAATCAAATATAAGTAAAAAATTATCCTATTACTTTAAGTTATCAAATTTCAAAACACAGTGCTGGCGAGTTTAATCAACTTGTCAATTCTATAAAAAAATAATTATACCTTTTTTTCTTACATTCGTTAAGAAATTTAACATAAGGCTTAATATTAACGCTTTGCGAAATGGTATAGAAAGCTTACTGTTATTGCAAAGGTTGAGAAAATTGAGACAAATGAAAGTAAATTGGTAACTGCTGAATGAATTTAAAAAATAATATGTGAACATCAATAAACCGTCTTTTTTTATGTTCAATAATATATTTTTTATATATTGACTTGCAAATTTTTAAAATAAAAAATCTAATGAAATTAACAGAAGAAAAAATTAGACAAGTAGTTGGTTTTTATCAAGAACGTGTACCTGATTATAATGTAAGCTTTAGAATGGATACAAGAATAGTTGATAGTATTGTAGAAGACGAATATTTTGGAAATAATAATTCTAGTACCTTAGAACAAAATCTTCAAGTAATATTTACTAAAGGAAAAGAATCATTATATTTAGAAGAGGCAATTAAGCGATTAGATGTACCAGAACTTGAAAAAGTCCTTTTTTTGCTAAATATATAAACCCATTTCTACAAATAAATTTTGTATTAAGTATAGATCATTAGAAATTGAAAGTTTTAAGTTAAAAAGGATTTAAAAACAATAGATTAACTGTTTTTGAACTTATTTAATCTGACCTATAATTTATATTATGTAAAATATAAAATTCAGATAACTCCTCTGAACTGATAGATTCTCAGTTAAAGATTTTCTGAACAATTCCATGAAACGCTTAAAAATGAGTTGTTTGTAATATTATGTGCTCTTTGCATTCTAAATCAACTATCAAAAACAAATCAAAATTGTGTTTTTGAATCGTAATAAATCATTTTAAAGCCTTTAAAACGACAATATTTAACATTTCTTTAAAATAATTATATTCTGACTAAGATGCTTTCATTGTACCATATTATTTTATTATTTTTACATTCGATACTTTAAAAAAATTATCAAACATATGAATACAATTGCTGAGCATATTGCAGATTTTTTAAAAGAATACCCGCCATTTGATAATTTAACTTTTCAGGAATTATCTGATATTGCAACGAACATTCGTGTTATCAATTTAGAAAAACATGCAGTATTGTTTCAAAACAATGACCTGCTTCACGATAGCTTTTATGTTGTGGCTTCAGGTATTGTAAATCTGACTACAATTGCTGATGCTGAGGAAACTATTATAAACAAATGTCATGAAGGTGATATTTTTGGTTTACGCCCGTTTTTTGCCAAGAATAATTATATGATGACAGCTAAAGCACGTGAGGAAAGTATTATTTATGCTATTCCAATTGCTGTTTTTAGACCATTTGTAGCGAATAATTCAGACGTTTTAAACTTTTTACTCGAAAATTTCGCTGTAAATTCAAGACACGCGAAAGACAATGTACATTCTAATGGAAAATTGATTTCTGATACCGCGTTTTACGTCGATCAGCAATCAGAAATGCAGTACATTCAGTCTTTAGCGTATAACAATTCGCCTTTAACAACTGAATCCAACCATATTATCAAGGATGTCGCCATTTTGATGACCGAATCAATGGTGGACAATATTGTGATTTGTGAAAAGAATAATCCGATTGGTATTGTAACCAATGCCGATTTATCTTCAAAAATTGCTACAGGCCGCTATCCTATTACGGAAACGATTGACAAGATTATGTCTTCGCCGGTAGTTACCGTTATTGAAAATGTATCGTTGGCTGAGGCACAATTGCTGATGTTAAAACATAATGTTACTCATTTATGTGTTACCAAAGACGGTACTAGTAAATCTGCGGTAAAAGGAATTATTTCTGAACATGATTTAATTGTAGCACAAGCCAGTAACCCTGGTGTTTTAATTAAAGAAGTGAAACGTTCGCAGTTACCAAAAGATCTAAAACAAATACGAGATCGTTTGTCAGATTTGATTCAGAATTCGATTCAGAAGAATATTCCAATTTCACATGTCAGTAATATTGCCAGTGAAATTAATCTGGCCATTATTAAGCGTGCGGTAGAGCTTTCTATTTTAGATTTGGGCTCCCCTCCTGCTCGTTTTGCATGGTTAAGTATTGGTAGTCAGGGGCGAAAAGAACAGCTTTTGCTTACCGATCAGGACAGTATTCTGATTTTTGAAGATGTAGCTCCTGATAAATACAGAGAAGTTAAAGATTACTTTTTGAGACTAGCCAAAAGAACCACATCGATCCTCGAAAAAGTAGGCTACGAACTTTGTCCAAACGGACATATGGGGAGCAATATGCTTTGGTGTAAGTCATTGACTGATTGGACAAAACAGTACAACAGCTGGATGAATACTCCAGGTGAAAATAGTAACGATCTGAGCAGTATTTTCTTTGATTATGAGATTGTTTTTGGGGAACCAAAAATTGAAGAAGTTATCGAAAATGTGATCTTTAAAAATGCGGTAAACAATACTTTGTTTTTTGACTTTTTAGGGAATGACGCTTTAAAACGCAATTCTCCTTTAAGTTTTTTCAAAAAATTTATTGTTGAAGAAGAAGGACCGCATAAAACAAAATTTGATATTAAAACCCGTGCATTAATGCCTTTGATTGATTCAGCTCGTTTGCTGATTTTGAATGCTAATATAAAGGGGATTAAAAATACTTATTTGAGATTCAAACAATTGGCTATTACAGATTCTAAAAATGCCGAAATTTATTTAAGCTGCGCCGAGGCCTTTTTGACCTTGTCAAAGTTTAGAACTGTTGAAGGTTTGAAGAACGATGATTCCGGACAATATATTAACTTAAGAGAATTATCTAAAACAGACAAAGAAAAGTTAAAAAATGCCTTAACCCCAATGAAAGACCTTGAGGAATTAATTAAGAGTAAATTTCAACTTACACAATTCTCATAAAGTATGCTAGACTGGATTAAAAATATCAACAAAGAGTATCCGGACTTTTGGAAGGAGTACTTGACGAAATTTGAAGTTAAACCCAACAGGTTTGTGGTGTTGTCTACAGAGACTTCCGGATTAAATCCTAATAAAGATGTTATTCTGTCTTTGGGTGCTTTTTCGGTTATTGATGACAGCATTGTGATCAAAGACAATTTTGAAGCTGTTTTACTGCAATATAAATTTTTGCAGGATAACGGACTCTCGAATGAATTTATCATTGAGAGCAAAATGATGAAGATGCCGGAACCTGATGCGATGGAGGCTTTGATTAATTTTATAGGAAATTCGATTCTGGTTGGGCATCATATTAATTTTGATATTGAAATGCTAAATGCAGCATTAGAACGTCTGGATTGTGGAAGATTAAAAAACGAAGCTTTGGATGTTGATATGATGTACCGAAAATTAATGGATATTAACGACAAGCAATTTTCTTTGGACGATTTAAGTGAGATTTATAAAATTCCAAAAAGCGACAGAAATTCTTCTGCAGAAGATGCGTATAAAATTGCCCTGTTGTTTTTGAAACTAAAATCCAGATTGGGAATTAAATAGGAAGTTTAAAAAAGGAAATCACTGAAAAGTATTTCCTTTTTTTTTTGCTAAACATATTTGGTGTATCAGAAATAAAGGATAATTAATAAGTATTGTAAATCCGACAATCCCGAGACTTTGGGATTGTCGGATTTGTTATTTTAAAGATTTTTTGTTAGGTGCATGGCTGTCGAGTTAAGTGTAATCAAAGTTTTTTAGTTTTGTAAGTCTTTGATTTTGCTTGTTTTTCGTGGCGGCAAAAAGAAATGACGTAAATCCCCCTATTGTTGTCATTTACGTACAGTATTGTCTTTTGTAAGTAATCGCATCTTTGTCTTGTTAGTTTAATTAAAAATTAACAGAAAAAGTAAAACAAAATGACCACTGTAAATTCTTATCTGGCTTTTAGCGGTAATTACCTTAAAATAAAGGTGTTATTTAAAAAATGTCTGAACGGTCAGATTATACTTCAAGCGATTGGTGAATCCCCGGGATGTTTAACTTCGCGGCAAATCAAAATTAGCAATAAATACAAAGATCTTTTTAATTAACCAATTTAACAAAAATGAAAATGATATTCGTAAAAATAATAACGGTATTGGTAGCTATAGTTTCAATAGCTCTGGTAGTAGCAATGTTTACTAAAAATAAATATACTATAAGAAGAGAAATAATCATCGATAAACCCAAAGCGGAAGTTTTTGATTTTATAAAACTGAATCGAAATCAAAAATTGTACAGTAAATGGCTATTGTTGGATCCTGCTACAAAAATCGAGATAACAGGTACTGACGGAACTGCGGGTTCTGTTCTGACTTTTGAAAGCAAACACCATAAGACTGGTAAAGGAGAATGGGAATTAAAAAAAGTAGAGAATGACAGAATCGATTTTGAACTTCGTTTTCTGGCGCCTTATGTATTTACGGCAAATGGGCATATGGAAACAAAAAGTTTAACCGGAAATCAAACAAAGCTAATCTGGATTTATAATAGCGGAATGAACTGGCCTAAGAATTTTATGCTTATTTTCTTTGATATGGATAAAATAATTGGAGCTGATATAGAAGAAAGCCTAACGAACATAAAAACGATTGTAGAAAAATAAACGATAACCTTTAAAATTACAAAATTATGTCATTTCAAGCTTATTTAACCAATATTAAAACAAAGACAGGAAAAGGTCCTGATGATTTTAAAAAACTTTCAGATGAAAAAGGATTTTCAGTCAGTGGAGAATTAAAACCTGAAGTAAAAGCAACCGAAATTGTGAGCTGGCTAAAAACAGATTTTGATTTAGGTCACGGACACGCAATGGCAATTTATGCGCTTCTTAAAGGATTAAGGAAGTAAAAAAATAATAGATATAAAAAAAGCTGTCGAATTGGACAGCTTTTTTTATTTTGTGAAGATACTAGATCTTCCCTTTTGTAATTTCTTCTACAATTTCAGGGTTTAGCAGTGTTGACGTATCTCCAAAATTAGAAAGATCACCTTCGGCTATCTTACGCAAAATTCTACGCATAATTTTTCCCGAACGTGTTTTAGGTAAACCGGAAACAAACTGAATTTTATCCAGTTTTGCAATTGGTCCGATGTGATCAGAAATATACTGATTGATCTCTTTACTAAGATTCGACCTGTCTCTAACTTCTCCTGTCTCTTTCAGGATTACAAAACCATATAATGCATTTCCTTTAATATCGTGAGGGAATCCAACAATCGCAGATTCAGCTACTGCAGGATGCTCGTTGATTGCATCTTCAATTGGAGCTGTTCCTAAATTATGACCGGATACAATCACAACATCATCTACTCTACCAGTGATTCTGTAGTATCCAACTTCGTCTCTTAAAGCACCATCTCCTGTAAAATATTTTCCGGGGAAAGCAGAGAAATAAGTGTCTTTGTAACGTTGGTGATCTCCCCAAATAGTTCTGGCGATCCCAGGCCATGGAAATTTAATACATAAACTACCAACCACCTGATTTCCTTCTATTTCATTGCGTTTTTCATCCATTAATACTGGCTGGATTCCAGGTAGTGGCAAAGTCGCGTAGGTTGGTTTTGTTGGCGTTACAAATGCAATTGGCGAAATCATAATTCCACCAGTTTCCGTTTGCCACCACGTATCCACCACCGGACATCTTTTGTCTCCAACGTGATCATTGAACCAGTGCCACGCTTCTTCGTTGATTGGCTCTCCAACGGATCCGATTACTTTAAGTGATTTTAGAGGATATTTTTGGATATAATCTAAACTTTCTTTTGCAAGCGAACGAATTGCAGTTGGTGCTGTATAAAATTGTGTGATTTTATGTTTTTCGATAATGTCCCAAAAACGGCTGAAATCAGGATAAGATGGAACTCCTTCAAAAATTACAGTGGTTCCTCCGTTTAATAACGGTCCGTATAAAATATAAGAGTGACCAGTAATCCATCCAATATCCGCAGTACACCAGAAAATATCATTTTCTTCGTGATTGAAAACATTTTTAAAAGTATAGGCGGTGTAAACCATATATCCGGCTGTGGTATGTACCATTCCTTTTGGTTTACCTGTCGAACCTGAAGTGTACAGAATAAATAACGGATCCTCAGCGTCCATTATTTCGGCTACACTATTGTCCATAGCGCTATCTAATAAAGGCTGTAACCATTCGTCACGACCTTCTTTCATTTTGATTTGAGTATTGGTTCTTTTTACGACCAAAACTTTAGTAACTGATGGACAGGTCTCTAATGCCTCGTCAACGATTCCTTTAAGGTCAATGTTTTTATTACCTCTGTATCCTCCATCAGATGTAATAACCATTTTACATTCGCAATCATTTATTCTGGCAGATACAGCTGAAGCTGAAAATCCAGCAAAAACAACCGAGTGAATGGCTCCAATTCTGGCGCAGGCTAATACTGCCACAGCCAGTTCAGGAATCATTGGTAAGTAAATACAAACTCTGTCTCCTTTACGAACACCCTGCTCACGCAAAACGTTCGCCATTTTTGAAACTCTTTCGTATAATTCATTATACGTTATGTGTAAGGCGTTTTCAGATGGATCGTTCGGTTCAAAAATGATAGCCGTTTTTTCTCCTCTTTTGCTTAAATGCCTGTCAATGCAATTTTTGGTAATGTTAACTTTTGCTTCCGTAAACCATTTTACTTCAGCATCTCCCATATTAAAGTCAACTACTTTTTCCCATTGTTGGTACCAGGTAAAATTTTCCTCAGCTATTTTCCCCCAAAATTTCCTAGGTTCCCTTATAGACTTATTGTAATGTTTAAAATATTGTTCTAAATTTTCAATTTTATAATAACTCATACGTTTTTGGAATTTTTTTATAAATGTATTAAATATCAGTGTATTCTTAAAATTATTTAATTCATAAATAATAGTAAAAAAAAACACATATTAAAAAAAATATTGCTTTTTAATAGGTATAATTTAAAAAATAGCTTTTTGAAGAAAAAAAGCATATTTGCGAAAAAGGCACGATAAATGAATACCATGCCTTTTCAATTTTAACAATTTCAATAACAATTAATTTTGTACTTCTGGTGTGACAATGTTCTGTCATATTTTGAAAATAGTAGCAGCTTTATTAATTAAAATGAAACTTTCAACAAGTATATTTAGTGTCAAATATACTCCCCTTCATTAGGGATTAGCTTCACTTAACTTACATGTGCTTACTCACAGAAGTTAAGTGAATGCAATATGCATCTATATCCATTTTTCTTAATAAGTGCTTACTAATTCAAAATATTACATAGAACAGAGATACAGTGCAGATTCCACAAGTGAATGTGTGGTAATTCCCAATTTATTATCCAATTTTTTTCATTGCCGTCATTGACTCTCTCAACCATGCCCCTACTTCTTCGATAGGATGTTGACGAACTTCTTTGTTTACAGCAATTAAGGTAGCATTGTCTACTCCGTTTGTGGTAGAGAATGGTTTTCCGATTACGTTTGTTTCTACAGTTTTCATAAACTCGGTCAATAACGGTTTGCAGGCATGATCAAATAAATAACAACCGTATTCTGCTGTGTCTGAAATCACGCGGTTCATTTCAAATAATTTTTTTCTTGCTATAGTGTTGGCAATTAAAGGTAATTCGTGTAATGATTCGTAATAAGCTGATTCTTCTATGATTCCTGCTTCTGTCATTGTCTCGAAAGCTAGTTCAACACCGGCTTTTACCATGGCAATCATTAGGACTCCATTATCAAAATATTCTTGTTCTGAAATTGGAGCTTCTTGCGGAGCTGTCTTTTCAAAGTTTGTTTCGCCAGTCGCAGCTCTCCATTTCAATAAGTTTACATCATCATTAGCCCAGTCAATCATCATGGTTCTGGAGAATTCTCCTGAAATAATATCATCCTGATGTTTTTGGAATAATGGTCTCATGATGTCTTTTAATTCTTCGGCAATTTCGTAAGCTTCAATTTTTGCAGGATTTGAAAGGCGGTCCATCATATTGGTAATACCACCATGCTTCAAGGCTTCAGTGATAGTTTCCCATCCGTATTGAATTAATTTTGAAGCATAGGCTTTATCAATTCCTTTCTCCACCATTTTATCAAAACATAAAATAGAACCGGTTTGCAATAATCCACAAAGGATGGTTTGCTCTCCCATTAGATCTGATTTTACTTCAGCAACAAATGACGATTTTAATACTCCTGCTTTGTGACCTCCTGTGGCTACAGCATAAGCTTTTGCCTGATCTAAACCAAAACCGTTTGGATCATTCTCCGGGTGAACAGCGATAAGTGTTGGTACACCAAATCCTCTTTTATATTCTTCACGAACTTCAGAGCCCGGGCATTTTGGAGCGCACATAATTACAGTGATGTCTTTACGAATTTGCATTCCTTCTTCAACAATATTGAATCCGTGAGAATACGATAAAGTTGATCCGTTTTTCATTAAAGGCATAATGGCAGTAACTACAGCAGTGTGTTGTTTGTCTGGTGTTAAATTACAAACTAAGTCAGCAGTTGGAATTAATTCTTCATAAGTACCTACTTTAAATCCGTTTTCCGTAGCATTTTTATAAGATGCTCTTTTTTCAGAAATTGCATCTGCACGCAACGCGTATGAAATGTCTAAACCGGAATCTCTCATGTTTAAACCCTGATTCAAACCTTGTGCTCCACAGCCTACAATGACAACTTTTTTTCCTGCTAGTGCCGAAATTCCGTCTGCAAATTCTGATTGCTCCATAAATTCGCAAACTCCTAATTGCTCTAATTGTAATCTAAGTGGTAATGTGTTGAAATAATTTGCCATTTTTTTTTATAATATTTAATGAATGTTGTAATTTAATAATTGGTTAATAGATGGAATGCTACTATTTGAATGTTTCTAACAGCGTTGAAATTTCCATTTTTTCTTTTGATACTGATATTCTACCGGAACGTACAAACTGCATGATGCCGTAAGGCTTGAATTTTGAATATAATTCTTCAATTTCAGAACGTCTTCCGGATTTCGAAATCACAAAGAAGTCACGAGATACCGTTACAATTGTAGACTGACTGTCCTTGATAATGTTTTGAATTTGCTTTTCATCAAATAACAAACTTGAAGCAATTTTAAACAAAGCGTTTTCTAAATAAATGGTTTCTTCATCGGTGTGGTAGAATGCCTTTATAACTTCGATTTGTTTTTCAATTTGTCCTACGATATTTTTGACCCATTTTTCTGTTGTTTCCACCACAATAATGAATCTGGAAACACTGTCAATTTCTGATTCAGAAACGTTTAGACTTAATATGTTGATGTGACGCTTTAAGAATATTCCGGATATTCTGTTTAATAGCCCTACATTATTTTCTGAGTATACCGATATGGTAAATGTTCTATTTTCCATTTGTTTTTTTAGTTTATTTTGTTTTAAGTTTCATGTTTCAATTTGTTGAACCTGAAACCTGAAACTTGAAACCTGAAACTTTTTCTTTAGCTTAATCTAATTTCAGAAACACATGCTCCCGTTGGAATCATTGGGAATACGTTGTTTTCTTTTTCTACCATAACTTCTAAGAAATAAGAATCTTTTGAAGCCAGCATTTCTGCGACGGCAGCATCTAAATCCTCTCTTTGTGTTACTTTTTTAGATTTGATATAATACCCTTCAGCAATAGCGACAAAATTTGGATTGATCATTTTTGTTGATGCGTATCTGTTGTCAAAAAACAATTCCTGCCACTGACGTACCATCCCTAAAAATTCATTATTTAAGATGACAATTTTTACGGGCACCTTAGTCTGAAAAATCGTTCCCAGTTCCTGAATGTTCATTTGAAAACCTCCATCACCAATAATAGCCACTACCTCTCGATCTGGTTTTCCCATTTTAGCGCCGATGGCTGCAGGCAAAGCAAATCCCATGGTTCCTAATCCTCCCGAAGTGATGTTGCTTTTGGTCGAATTAAATTTGGCATAACGACAGGCAAACATTTGGTGCTGTCCAACATCAGAAACGATAATGGCATCCCCTTTCGAGTGTTTATTAATCATTTCAATGGTTTCACCCATTGAAATTCCTTTATTATTGGTTGGATTTAATTCTTCTTTAATAACAGAATCATATTCAATTTTCTGTAGTTCTTTAAATTCGTTATGCCATAAATCGTGTGATTTTGACTCTATTAACGGCAATAAAGCAACTAACGCTTCTTTCACATCTCCAAGAACGGCTACTTCTGTTTTTACGTTTTTGTCAATTTCGGCAGGGTCAATTTCAAAGTGAACTACTTTTGCCTGTTTAGCATAAGTATTTAGGTTTCCGGTTACACGGTCGTCAAAACGCATTCCGAGAGCGATTAAAACGTCACATTCGTTTGTTAGTAAATTTGGTCCGTAGTTTCCATGCATTCCTAACATTCCCACATTTAAAGGATGATCTGTTGGAAGGGCCGAAAGACCTAAAATAGTCCAGGCAGCCGGAATTCCAGATTTTTCAACTAAAGCTTTAAATTCGGCTTCAGCCTGCCCCAGAATTATTCCCTGACCAAACACGATAAAAGGTTTTTTAGCGCTATTGATTAAAGCAGCGGCCTCTGCCACTTTGTCTAATTTTAGTTTTGGAACGGGTGTATAACTTCTGATTCCAGTACATTTTTCATAGCTAAAATCAAACTTGTCAAACTGCGCGTTTTTAGTGATATCAATTAATACAGGTCCCGGACGTCCGGAGCGTGCAATGTAGAATGCTTTTGCGATAATTTCAGGTATCTCCGCAGCTTCGGTAACCTGATAGTTCCACTTTGTTACCGGAGTCGAAATCCCGATAATATCGGTTTCCTGAAAAGCATCAGATCCCAACAAGTGTTTTCCAACCTGACCTGTAATACAAACCATTGGTGTTGAATCGATTTGAGCATCAGCAATTCCGGTAACCAGGTTTGTTGCTCCCGGTCCTGAGGTTGCAATAGCTACCCCTACTTTTCCCGTCGCTCTGGCGTATCCCTGAGCGGCATGTGTAGCACCTTGTTCGTGGCGTACCAAAACATGGTGCAGTTGATCCTGAAATTTATATAATTCATCGTAAACTGGCATAATTGCTCCTCCCGGATAACCGTAAAGCAAGTCTACACCTTCTTCTAACAAACATCTTATAACGGCTTCAGCCCCTGATATTTTCATAGTATATTGTTTTTTCAATGTCAATAATCAATTTCAAAATTTAATGGCAATGTTAAAATCAATTTAAAACTGATTCTTTATATTTCTACTTTTTATTGCAATTGAACTTTGTTATTATATTGATATTGTCATTGTTTTTTGAAATTGTTATTGTAAAATTATTTATCGGTAACGCAACCTGTTGAAGCGCTTGAGACCGATCTGGCGTATTTAAGCAAAACTCCTTTGTTTACTTTTAAAGGAGGCTGAATCCAATTCTCTTTACGAGCCGCAAATTCTTCGTCAGATATTTTCAGGCTGATTGTATTCTTTACAGCATCAATAGCAATTAAATCACCATCTTTTACCAGTGCAATACCACCACCATCATAAGCTTCTGGTGTAATGTGTCCTACCACAAAGCCATGTGAACCTCCAGAGAACCTACCGTCTGTAATAAGAGCACAGCTGCTTCCTAATCCGGCTCCAATAATGGCCGATGTTGGTTTTAGCATCTCAGGCATCCCCGGACCACCTTTTGGTCCACAATACCTAATGACGACTACATTACCGGGTTTAATTTTTCCGGCTTCAAGACCAGGAATTACTTCAAACTCACCTTCAAAAACAACTGCAGGGCCTTCAAAGTACTCTCCTTCTTTTCCGCTGATTTTTGCAACAGCACCTTCAGAGGCGAGATTTCCATACAACACCTGAATGTTTCCGGTTGGTTTTAAAGCTTTTTGTATTTCATGTATTACTTGTTGTCCATCTTGTAAATCCGGCGTTGAAGCTAAGTTTTCGGCAACTGTTTTTCCGGTTACGGTTAAACAATCTCCATGAATAAGTCCAACTTTTAGTAAATATTTCATAACCGAAGGAATACCTCCTGCTTCGTGAATATCTTCCATCATATATTTACCGCTTGGTTTCATATCTGCTAGTACCGGAGTTCTGTCATTAATTGCCTGAAAGTCGTCAAGCGTAATTTCAACATCTACTGCATGTGCCATAGCTATTAAATGCATTACAGCATTTGTTGAACCTCCTAAAACTGCTACAATTGTAATGGCATTTTCAAAAGCCTTACGAGTCATAATGTCTCTTGGCTTAATATCTTTTTCCAATAAAACTTTAATGGCGGCTCCTGCAGCAAGACATTCGTCTCTTTTTTCCTGACTTAATGCAGGATTTGAAGAACTGTATGGTAAACTCATTCCCAAGGCTTCAATTGCCGAAGACATTGTATTCGCCGTATACATTCCTCCACAGGCACCAGCGCCCGGGCAGGCATTTTGAATAACTCCTTTAAAATCTTCCGGAGTAATTTCGTTTTTCACTTTTTTTCCTAAAGCTTCAAAAGCTGAAACAATATTAAGAGATTCACCTTTCCATTTTCCGGAGTGAATAGATCCTCCGTAGACCATAAGAGACGGACGATTTAGTCTTCCCATTGCTATTAACGCTCCAGGCATATTTTTATCACAACCCGGAATTGCGATGATACTATCGTACCACTGTGCTCCCGCAACTGTTTCGATAGAATCGGCGATTACATCACGGGAAACTAACGAATAACGCATTCCTTCAGTTCCGTTCGATATTCCGTCACTTACACCAATGGTATTAAAAATAAGTCCGACCAGATTTGCATCCCAAACACCTTTTTTAACATCTTTTGCTAAATCATTCAGGTGCATGTTGCAGGTATTACCATCGTAACCCATGCTCACAATACCGACCTGTGCTTTTTTCAAATCTTCTTCAGTTAAACCAATACCGTACAACATGGCTTGCGCTGCAGGTTGTGTTTGATCTTGAGTGATGGTTTTGCTGTACTTATTTAATTCCATTATTGTGTTATTTGTTTTAATTTTTGTTCAAAAAAAAACCTTCCAGTATTTGGAAGGTTTGTAATATAGTTTTTCAATTATATTTATACCATTCCCCGTGCAGATGTGATAATCACATTTACAGTAATGACAGAAATAATAATAATTGAGTTTTGCACTTTCTTTTTTTTAGTGTGACAAAAGTATGAAAACTTAAATGACTAAAAAAACAAAATCTCAACATTTTACATACTTCTTGTTATTTATTCTAATTTTTAACAGAAAACCTTATACAATTGTTGATTGTCCGATATGAACGTTATCATTATTAAAATATAGCAAATCGTCTTTGCTGAAGATGAAATTAGAAACAAACTCCCCTACTTCGTTTGTACCGAATTTTGAATCTGGTTTTAAATCAACAGTAACTACTTTGAATTCGATCGCTTTTTCGACAGCTTTATAAATCATACTGGCTTCTTTAAACAAGCCAAAATGTTCCAGTAACATTGCTGCAGATAAAATTGACGCAATCGGATTGGCAATATTTTTTCCTTTCGCCTGAGGATAGGATCCATGAATAGGCTCAAAAAGGGCGTTTTTCTCTCCTAAAGATGCAGAGGCCAATAAACCGATAGATCCTGTTATGACACTCGCTTCGTCCGAAAGAATATCTCCAAACAGATTTTCGGTCAAAATCACGTCAAACTGTTTTGGATTTAGTATCAATTGCATGGCTGCATTATCCACAAACAAAAAGTCTAAAGCTACATCTGGATAACTTTGACCTACTTTCTGAACCACTTTTCTCCATAATCTGGAAGTTTCCAAAACGTTGGCTTTGTCTACCATTGTTAGTTTCTTGCGTCGGTTTTGTGCAGATTTAAAGGCTAGATGTGCAATTCGACTGATTTCTTCTTCTGAATACTCACATAAGTCTGAAGCGTGTGTTCCTTCTTCATTTAGTGTTTTTGCTCCAAAATAAGCTCCTCCTGTTAATTCTCTAAAAATAGTAAAATCAGCACCGTCGATAATTTCTCTTTTTAATGGAGAAGCATCGATGAGTGATTTATAAGGCTTTATAGGTCGAATGTTGGCAAACAATCCCAGTTCTTTACGCAGTTTCAACAATCCCTGCTCCGGACGAACCTTTGCCGATGGATTATTATCATATTTAGGATCTCCAATGGCTCCAAACAATACAGCATCTGTGTTTAAACAAAGATTTAAAGTCTGCTCCGGTAACGGATTTCCTGTTTTGTCAATGGCAATTGCTCCCATGAGCGCCTCTTCAAAAACAAATTCATGATTGTATACCTCACCAATAGCATATAAAGCTTTCTTGGCTTGTAAAATTACCTCTGGTCCAATTCCGTCTCCTGGTAAAACTGCTATTTTCAAATTCATAACGTCTCGCTCTTTATGTATTTAAATCCTTTTTTTTCTTTGTTCTATATCTCTTTATTCTATTCTCTTTCCTCTTTATTCTCTTTTCAACTAGTTTCGGATCAATTCTCCTTGAATTTTAGAAGCTTCGATAATTTGATGGATATCGGCATCTATTACTTCTTTTTTAATATCAGCGAATTTCAAAAATTCAATGTATACCAAATCCAACTGTACTTTAGTAAGCTCGTAGCCTACTTTTTTAGCACGATAAGCCAGTGCAGCTCTTCCACTTCTTGCTGTTAATATAATAGAGGACTCATTTACACCTACATCCAACGGATCCATGATTTCGTATGTTGCTCTGTTTTTGATTACACCATCCTGATGAATTCCTGAACTGTGTGCAAAAGCATTTGCTCCAACAATGGCTTTATTTGGTTGTACGATCATTCCCATGCTTTCAGAAACCAAACGGCTCATCTCGTTCAGTTCTCTTGTGTTGATGTTGGTATCTAAGTTTAAGTAAGGATGTTGTTTGAAAATCATTACTACTTCTTCAAGTGCCGTGTTTCCAGCTCTTTCTCCAATACCATTAATAGTACATTCTATTTGTCTTGCTCCGTTTATAGCTCCTGCGATTGAATTTGCAGTAGCCATTCCTAAATCGTTATGACAGTGGCAGGAAAGGATCACATTTTCGATGCCTTTTACGTTTTCTTTTAGGTATTTAATTTTTGCTCCATATTCTTCTGGAAGACAGTATCCTGTTGTATCCGGTATGTTTAGTACGGTTGCTCCGGATTTAATGACTTCTTCGCAAACTTTTGCAAGGAAAGCATTATCAGTTCTTCCGGCATCTTCTGCATAAAATTCAACATCTTCTACATAGGATTTTGCATGAGCTACAGCAAATTTTGCTCTTGCGATAATATCTTCTCTTGTGGTATTTAGTTTATGGAGTATATGAGATTCAGATGTTCCGATTCCGGTGTGGATTCTAGGTTTTTTAGCGTGCTTGAGGGCAGCTGCAGCAACATCAATGTCATTTTTTACGGCTCTTGTTAGTCCGCAGACGGTTGCATTTTCTACAATTTTACAAATCTCAGAGACCGATAAAAAATCGCCGGGACTTGACACAGGAAAACCTGCTTCGATAATGTCAACTCCCATTTTATCAAGTCGTTCTGCGATAACTAATTTTTGTTTCGTATCTAACTTACATCCTGGAACCTGCTCACCATCGCGCAAAGTGGTGTCAAAAATTTGAACTTTCTCTCTATTCATATTCGTTTATTTAATGTAATTTCACATCTCGATAACAAATATATATTGTACTTTGCCGGCACCAAATTCATTTTACTGAAATTATACTGTTCATAAAACAATTTAAAGCAGGCTAATTAACTAAAAACCAATAAGTTATATTATTATATTTTACAATGGCTAACCATCAAAAAGATTTCTTATTTGTATTAATAAAATCACTTTCTAAATCCGAAAAAAGACAGTTTAAGATTTTTGCAAGCCGTTTAGAGACGAGTTCGAATACTAAATTCATCGAATTATTTAACATCTTAGATAAATCTGAAACCTATGATGAAAAGCTTATTTTAAAGAGCGGAATCATTAAGAAAGTTCAATTATCTAACTTGAAATCATACTTGTACAAGCAAATTTTGGTAAGTATACGTTTGAATATTCCGAGTCAGAATATTCGATATCAGTTGCGGGAGCAAATAGATTTTGCCGTTATTTTATACAATAAAGGTTTGTACAGACAGAGTTTAAAAATTCTGGATAAAACAAAACTTCTGGCTCTTGAAAATGACGAGAAATATATGGCTTATGAGATTGTAGAGTTCGAAAAACTAATCGAATCACAATACATTACGCGAAGTATTCAGGGGCGCGCAGACGAATTGGTAATTCAGGCGAAAGAACTGAATTATCGCAACACCATTTCAAGTAAATTATCGAATTTATCACTGCAGTTGTACGGAATCATGTTGAAAACCGGTTATGTAAAAAGTGATGAAGAATACAAGTATATTGATGATTATTTCAACAAACATATTTCAAAATTAGATGAAAGTAAGTTTGGCTTTAGGGAGAAATACTGGTTTTACAATGCCAATCTTTGGCGAAGTTTTCTGGTTCAGGACTTCTTAGCGAGTTACAAATATGCTTATAAATGGGTAAGATTGTTTTATGACAATCCTAATATGATTTATTTGAATCCTGTTTTTTTCCTAAAAGGGAATCATTATTTTTTGGAGTCATTGTATATGCTGAAGTATCAGTCGAACTTTAAGAAGTATTTGACGCTATTAGAAGAGACGATCGCAGATCCTAAGTTTCCGGTAAATGATAACATTGCGTCGTTGTCTTTTTTATACGTTTATAACAATAAGTTAAACCTGCACATACTTGAAGGTACTTTTGCCGAAAGCGAATATTTGATTCCGGAGATTTTAGAAAGGATAAAGCTTCACAGTGAGCATCTTGATGAGCATCACGAGATGTTGTTTTACTATAAAATTGCCTCCATCTATTTTGGAAACGAAAAGTACAATGAGTCGATTAATTATTTAGACAAGATCATTAACAATAAGAATTTATCGATGCGTGAGGATTTAATGTGTTTTGCAAGGCTTTTGTCATTGATTGCGCATTATGAATTAGGTAAAGATTATTATCTGGAAAATCATTTAAAGAATACTTATAAGTTCTTATTAAAAATGAATGATTTACACGAGGTTCAAAAGGAGATTATCAAGTTCCTGAAGAATCTGAATAACTTCTACCCTGCCGATATTAAGAAAGAGTTCATCAAGATGCGTGCGCGTTTCATCGAACTTGAGAAAAATACCTATGAGAAAAGAGCTTTCCTGTACCTGGATATTATTTCATGGCTGGAAAGTAAAATAGACAATAGAAAGATTGCTGATATTATTAAAGAGAAAGCGAAACTGAATAGTAGATAATGATTAGATAATAAGGTAATTAGATAATTTGATAATGACACAAAAAAATCCCAAATTCCAATCTAAAGGAATTTGGGATTTTTATATTGAACTTTATCAATTTTTTATTCGATTATATTCGAAGTTTTTACATAGAAATCTTTATCTACTTCTACTTTTCTATCTTCATTAGTGGTCTTTTCAGACTGCCATTCGGTTGTTGGTTTTAGCCACGTTTCAACTCCGTTTAATTTTACTCGAACCGGCATATCAAACTTTGCAACACAATTTGTCCAATGATATCCAAAAGTTCCGTTTTTAAACATGTATTCAAAAACCGGAATTTGAGTAGTTGTTAAATATTGAGCAAAAACTCTATTGAAATTGATTCCTGATTGCTCATTAATATAATCCTGGATTTGTTTTCCGGTAACTGTTTGATGATAAAAAGTTTTATTTAACCCTCTCAAAATTGATTTCCACTTTGCATCATCGTTTATAATCTGACGAATCATGTGCAGCATATTTGCTCCTTTTGGATACATATCGCCAGATCCTTCATTGTTTACATCATAATGACCAATTATTGGTTTGTCATTGCTAATGCCTTTTCTGCATCCGATTATATATTCTGCTGCAGCATCTTTTCCATAGTAATACTCCAGAAACAGACTTTCTGAATAGTTAGTAAAGCTCTCGTGAACCCACATGTCGGCAATATCCTTGTAGGTAATGTTGTTTGCAAACCATTCATGACCAGATTCATGAATAATGATAAAATCAAATTTTAATCCCCAGCCTGTTCCGCTTAAATCACGACCCAAATAACCATTTTTATATCCATTTCCATAAGTTACACTGCTTTGATGCTCCATTCCTAAATAAGGCACTTCGACCAGCTTGTAACTGTCTTCGTAAAAAGGATAAGGTCCAAACCAGTTTTCAAATGCTTTAAGCATTCTTGGTACATCTTTGAATTGTTCTTTTGCCAAAGCCAGGTTGTCTCTTAAGACATAGTAATTGCAGTCTAAATCTCCTTTTTCACCTTTGTATACCTCTGAGAAATTAACGTAATCTCCAATATTAATGTTTACCCCGTAGTTATTGATTGGGTTTGAAACGTACCAATTGAATGTTTTTGTACCGTCTTTCTCTTTTTTAACACTTTTTAATCTTCCGTTCGAAACATCTGTAAGATCTCCCGGAACATTCACGCTGATTAACATGTTTTCGACTTCATCATACATGTGATCTTTGTTTGGCCACCAGACGCTGGCACCCAATCCCTGACAGGATGAAGCAATAAAATCTTTACCATTTTTATCTTTTTTCCAGCTGATTCCTCCATCCCACGGAGCCTTAACAGCTTCTCTCGGTTTTCCTCCAAAAGAAACCACTATTTCTTTTGTATCCCCTACTTTTTGGTTTTCAAGCAAAGTGATAAAAAAAGCATTTCCGTCTCTTTTAAACTTTAACTCCTTTCCGTTCTGCGTTACTTTAGATATCTGCATTGGTTCTTGCAAATCAATCTGCATGGTATTGTAGTCGGTTAAAACGGTATAGCGAATTGTATTTGAACCCGAAATAGTTCGTTCTTTTGGGTTAACTTTTACATCCAGATGATAGTATTTTAAATCCCACCAGGCTCTTTCTTTTGTGATACTTCCGCGTAAAGTGTCCTGATGTGTAAAAACAGTTTCAGACTTATTCAAAAGTCCTTGTCCATTAGCTGTAAAACCGAATAAAAAGGCGATAAAAACGCCACCAAAGTATTTTTTCATACGTAGTAGATATTTTCTTTTTGTCGAAATAAAAAGGCTTTTTAAGCCGCTTATATTTGAACAAATGTAAACATTCGAATCAAGTTTTAGCGGATTTTATATCGGCGATTGAGAGAATTTAATGTTAAAATTAGTTTATTCTTCTGTATTTTAGCGAATCAAATTTAGATCTGCTATTTATGAGAATCATTAAAATCACTGTGTTACTATGTTTGATGTGCTCGATCACAACTTATTCGCAAAATATTCCTATTCATAAAACAACTGAAAAAGTAACTATCGATGGCAATTTATCCGAGTGGAAAACTCCCTTTTTTGGACCGTTTGTAGTTCATGATTCAGGGAAAAAAGCAGCACAGGATACCTATGTTTCTTTTTCATGGAATAACGAAAACCTTTATATAGCCTATCGTTCTACAGATTCTAAAATAGTTGGTAAAGTACAACAAAAAGATAGCGAGATTTTTAGCACAGACGATTTAGTCGAAATCTTTATAGACCCTGATGGCGATGGTCAGAATTACTTGGAAATTGGGGTTAATGCTTACTCATCTTACTACGATTTACTGCTTAAGTGCATCTCTCCACTTTGTGGTGGCTGGAACATGAATATAGCATTTGATGTTTTGGGAATAGAAGCACAAAGTAAAATAACTCCTGAAGGTTTTAATACTGAAATTAAGATTCCATTCTCCAGTTTGAACAGCATCAAAAATGGTAGCTTTAATATGCCAAAAATTGGAACTAAATGGAAGGGAAATGCTTTTAGAATTGATTACGGCAATACAACGGAATACCTTGCTTTACAGTCTTATAAAAGTTTAAAATTTGGTTTCCATCAACCACAGGAATTTGTCGTTTTTGAGTTTGTGGAGTGACGTTGAGATGGCACGCGGTTGACGCGGATTCGCTTGCGCGAAAGCACTGATTTATACGGATTTTTTTTTCTTTTTGTTAACTGTGTTTTTTGTCAGACTCACCGAAGTCGAGGCTCAGAAAAGTGATTTAGTAAACTAAATTTTAGATTGACATAATAGTTTTTTTTTAATCTTTAATTAATTAAAACTGTTGTAGTAAATTAAATTTAACTTCAGAATAAGGAACATCATTCGCAACTAAAAATTTAAAAACCTTATTATCTTCTTTCATTTTATAGATTTCAAATATAGACTTATTAGGTTCTATATGAACATCTTGTAAAAACCTATCATTCAAATCTCCATAAACTTTATAGGTTTGTAAAAACATTGTTATTCCTTCTTTTAAAACTTTAGGATATGGCAATTCATGTTTCTTAAAAGCGTAATTAAAACAAGTATTAAACAACATCAACAAACAGATATACAATTTCATAAAAGAATATTTAGAGAAATTAAATGTACTTTTCTTTCAAATGTTACAGACAAAAAAATGCATTATGTTTAAGACTATAATAGTTATAAATCACAATGCAATTTTATTTTCTTTCCTTTAACCTAAACTACTTCTGACGTTTCTTCAAAACATTCACTACATCTTTTAGTTCAAAACCCTTTGCCTGTAATAAAATCAGATAATGAAAGAGTAAATCAGCGCTTTCGCTTAAGAACAAATCATCGTTATCATCTTTGGCTTCAATGACTACTTCTACGGCCTCTTCTCCTACTTTTTGGGCTATTTTATTGATGCCTTTTTCGAACAAAGAAGCTACATAACTTTTTTCGGAATCAGCATTTGCTCTTCGTGCTTTAATAGTGTTTTCTAGTTGAGAAATGAAACCAAAATTTTCTTTGTTTTCTTCCTGCCAACAGGTGTCAGCGCCTGTGTGACATGTTGGTCCTAGAGGTTTTGCCTGAATAAGAAGGGTATCGCCATCACAGTCGTTTTTAATGCTCACAAGCTCGAGAAAGTTACCACTCTCCTCGCCTTTTGTCCATAATCTTTGCTTGGATCGGCTGAAAAAAGTTACTTTTTGTGTTTCTATTGTTTTTTGAAGTGATTCTTCGTTCATATACCCCAGCATCAGAACATTTTTGGTTTCTGCATCCTGAATGATTGCCGGAATTAATCCGTGTGCGCTTTTTATATCTACATTCATATGTTATTCTTGATTTTAGAGTTCAGGTTTTAGATTGCTGAATTCTTTTTGTTTTTTAATTATATCATACTCTTTATTATTCTAGACTTTAGATTGCAAGAATCTTTCTTCTTTTCTCTATTTTCTACTCTCTAAACCCTAACTTCAATCCCATTATTCCTAAGTTCTTCCTTCAAAGTCTTAATCTCAATCTCTTTAAAGTGAAAAACACTCGCTGCCAGTGCTGCATCAGCTTTGCCTATTTTAAATGAATCGACAAAATGCTGAATATTTCCTGCGCCACCCGAAGCAATTATCGGAATATTGATAAGTTCTGAAAGTTTGGCAAGAGCTTCATTTGCAAAACCATTTTTTGTACCGTCATTGTCCATCGAAGTGAATAATATTTCACCTGCACCACGTTCTGCCACTTCAATTGCCCAATCGAATAGGTTTAACTCAGTTGGTACTTTCCCGCCTACCAGATGAACGATCCATTGCCCGCTAATTTGTTTGGCATCGATAGCGACTACAACGCACTGACTCCCGAACTTTTGAGCCAAATCATTAATGAGTTGCGGATTTTTAACTGCCGATGAATTGATCGAAACTTTATCAGCACCGTTATTCAGCAGTATTTCAACATCTTCGATACTTGAAATTCCGCCACCTACGGTAAATGGAATGTTGATTTTCTCTGCGACACTTCGTACCATATTAACCAACGTTTTACGACGTTCTTCGGTAGCCGAAATATCTAGAAAAACCAATTCATCCGCACCTTCCGCCGAATAAATTTCTGCCAGTTCAACGGGATCACCTGCATCGCGAAGATCAACGAAGTTCACTCCTTTTACCGTTCTTCCGTTTTTTATATCCAAACAGGGTATGATTCTTTTTGCTAACATTTATTTAATGTATTAATTAGGTAATTAGATTACTCTCTAGTTATCTCATTGATCAATTATAAGATTCTCTAATTTTATCTATTCGAATACCGGACGAAGAAAAGTTCTCTCGTAACTTAGTATACAGCGGGAATCTTCCGCAATTTTAAAAGTTTCAATACATTCCTGATCTTCCAAAATTAATCTTCGATAGTTTTCATATTCAGCTAAACTGGGGAAGGAAAACATTGCAAACGCAATATTATTAGCTCCTTCAGAAGGCATGAAATAACCATGATGCTGACCGCCAAATCGGTTTACTAGTTTAATCCATCTTTTCCCATAATCTTCGAAAACAGCCAGTTGGAAGGGGTCTATTGTGTATTTTAAATGACAAGTAACCATATGTTTTTATTTTCTAATTATATAATTTTCTAATTGTTTCAGGGTAATGCGTCCTTCGTAAATTGCCTTCCCAATAATAGTTCCTTCGCAGCCAAGTTCGGCTAGTTTGGGTAATTCATCGAACGTTGAAATCCCGCCTGATGCGATTAATTTTACGTCGTTGGCTTCGCTTAGTATTTTTTGATACAAATCAAAACTTGGACCTTGAAGCATTCCATCTTTTGCAATATCTGTACAAATAACGTATTGAATTCCTTTGTTTTGATACTCCTGAATGAACGGAATCAAATCTTCGTCGGAATTTTCTAACCAGCCCGAAACGGCTATTTTTTCGTCTTTAGCGTCAGCGCCTAGTATAATTTTCCCGGAACCATATTGAAAGATCCATTTTTGGAATATTTCTTTATTTTTTACAGCAATACTTCCGCCTGTAATTTGGTTTGCCCCACTTTCAAAAGCAATTCTTAAATCCTCATCTGACTTTAAACCACCACCGAAATCAATTTGAAGACTGGTTTGCGTCGCAATTTGCTCCAGGATTTTATAGTTTATAATTTTACTTGATTTTGCTCCGTCCAAGTCAACTAAATGCAAATATTCGATTCCATGTGCTTCAAAGGTTTTTGCCACTTCCAGTGGATTTTCATTATAAACTATTTTGGTACTGTAATCGCCCTTCGACAAGCGAACACATTTTCCGTCAATGATATCTATGGCAGGTATTATTCTCATTTTTTTTAATTTAAAGATTTAAAAATTAAATAATTTAAAGAGTTTCTGGGGTTAACCATTCAATCTTTAAATTTTTTAATCATTCAATTTTAGAAAGTTTTCAAGGATTTTCTCCCCAACATCACCACTCTTTTCAGGGTGAAATTGCGTTCCATAAAAATTATCTTTTTGTAATGCCGATGCGTAGTCTGCATCATAGTTTGTTGTTGCGATCATATATTTGCAATTTGGTGCATAGAAGCTGTGTACCAGGTACATAAATTCATTTTCAGCAATGTCTTTAAACAGATCAGATTTTAGATTATAAATCTGATTCCACCCCATTTGTGGCACTTTTACTTTTGAAGTAAATTTAATAACGTCGACATCAAAAATCCCTAAACCTTTAGTGCTTCCTTCTTCAGTCGATTTGCACATTAATTGCATGCCCAGGCAAATGCCTAAAACGGGTTGTTTCAAATTTGGAATCAAATGATCCAGTCCGCTTTCTCGAAGTTTTGCCATCGCTGAACTTGCTTCTCCCACTCCCGGGAAGATTACTCTGTCGGCCTTTTGGATTTCATCGGCATTATTGCTTAAAATGGCTTTATAACCAAGCCTTTCAATTGCAAACATAATACTCTGAATATTTCCCGCTCCGTAATTTATGATTACTATTTTCATTAAAAAAGCTTTATGCTTTAAGCGCTAAGCTTTAGACCTATTGCCTACTGCTTATAGCTTATTGCGTTTTACAACATTCCTTTAGTTGAAGGAAGAATCATTTTTTCTGTATCTCTTTTTACTGCTACTTTTATTGCTTTTGCAAAAGCTTTAAAGATGGCTTCGATTTTGTGGTGCTCGTTTGTTCCTTCAGCTTTGATGTTTATGTTTGCTTTTGCACCATCTGAGAATGATTTAAAGAAGTGAAAAAACATTTCTGTTGGCATTTTACCGACCATTTCGCGTTTGAATTCGGTTTCCCAAACCAGCCAATTTCTTCCGCCAAAGTCGATTGCGACCTGTGCCAGACAATCATCCATAGGCAAACAAAAGCCATAACGTTCTATTCCCAGTTTATTTCCTAGTGCTTTGGCGAAAACTTCTCCCAAAGCAATTGCTGTATCTTCAATGGTGTGGTGTTCATCAACCTCCAAGTCACCTTTTACGAGAATTTCCAGGTCCATTTGTCCGTGGCGGGAAATTTGATCTAACATGTGATCAAAGAAAGCAATTCCAGTTTCGATTTTGCTTTTTCCGGTACCGTCCAGGTTTAAGTTAATAAATATATCCGTTTCATTGGTTTTGCGTGTAATTGAAGCAGAGCGTGCTTCCAGTTTTAAAAACTCATAGATCGTTTTCCAGCTCATGGTCTGAAGAATGATCGTTTCATCTAACTCTTCGCGTTTAGATGAGATTTCATTACTTCCGATTCCGTCGTTATCATTGATAAAGATTGCTTTTGCACCTAAATTTTTGGCCAATTCAACATCAGTTAAGCGATCCCCTAAAACAAAGGAATTTACCAGATCATATTCCGGATTATTAATATACTTTGTCAACATTCCAGTTCTGGGTTTGCGAGTTGGCGCATTATTTTCCGGAAATGACCTGTCTATAAAAATTTCGTCGAACAAAACACCTTCATTTTCAAAGGCTTTTAAAATAAAATTTTGTGTTGGCCAAAATGTATCTTCTGGAAAACTATCTGTTCCTAGTCCGTCCTGATTCGTAACCATAGCCAGTTCATAATCTAATTCATTGGCAATTTTAGCCAGGTACTGAAAAGCTTTTGGATAAAATTCTACTTTCTCTAAAGCATCTAACTGGTAATTTTCAGGTTCTAAAACGATCGTTCCGTCACGATCGATAAAAAGTACTTTTTTCATAGGTTGTTTATAATGTTAGCTACTTGTTATTTTGCTAATGATACTAACTTCGAATAAATTTGATTTAATCTTAAAAAATTTTCATTATTTGGATCATAATAACTTGAATATTGAAAATCAAGATCTTCTGCATAATCAATTGAGTTTTGTTCTATCTCATAGATACTTTTACGTATTTGCGAAGCGATATTTACTATTTTTCTACTGCCAAAATCATCAAATCCAAAAATATCCTTTAATTTCATTGATTCATTAACTAGATAGCTGAGTAAATTATTAGATATATAATTAAGATTATTTGGAGTGTTATTCTCTGAACATTCTTCCAAGTAACTATAATAAAGAGGTATAAAACTATTTATTAATTTTACCCAAGGTAAATCTAAATAATTACTATTTGATAAATGCTTAGAGTCTTCTATCAAATTAGCACAAGAATTTAATAGTACTTTTAAATCCTCTACAACAATATCTAATTTTTTAAATTTAAACTTTGTATGAGAATTGTATTTTTCTTTCATCTCTTTTAAACTTTCTGAATAAAAATCAAAATAAGTATAAATGTCCAAATACATTTTTTCCCAATCTTCTTCATCTCCGTAATACAATTTGATACCTTTATATATGCTCAATGAATCCAAATCAATTATTCTTGTAAAATCCTTGGTAGCTAAAAAATACATCTTATTTAAAGCAGATGGCTCTAATTTTTCAGCTTCATAAAAAATCTTCATTACCTCTCCTTGACTATTTAGTTTTTTTAAAGAAGATTTCATAAATGTTCTTAGCAAAATTAGAATATCATATAATTCTTCTTTTAGTACTAAATCTTTTTCTTGCTTTTCTGTTATTATTTGTACTCTTTGCTCTAGCAGTTGATACATAACAAATAAGATTGACAAGAATGATAAAAGACCTCCTAATAATGCCCCATATGCTGCAATTGAATTGTATTTGCCTTCAAAATCGATATCCATGAAAACATAATTTTTTGTTTCATGAATAATATCAATAGTAAACAGAGCTATTACTGATAATATTATAATTGTAAGGATATGCCATATTTTTTTATAAAAGTCCAATCCTTTCATTTTAGTGCTTCAATTAGTTTAATATTTTCTTCTTCTGTTCCAATAGTCAAACGCAGGCAATTTTCGCATAAAGGCTGGCTGCTTCTGTTTCGAATCACGATTCCTCTCTCAATAAGTTGTTTGTATCTTTTATTGGCGTCATCAACTTTTATCAATACAAAATTAGCTTCGGTCGGATATACTTTTTCAATAAAACTCACTTGAAGTAAAACTTTAATTAACTCTTCTCTTTGTTCAATAATTGAATATATTTCCTGTTTTATTTTACCAGAATCATTCAATCGGCTTATTGCTCTTTGTTGTGTTAGTTCGTTTACATTATACGGAGGTTTTATTTTGTTCAACACTGAAATTACAGCTTCAGATCCATAACAAATTCCCAAACGAATTCCGGCCAATCCATACGCTTTTGAAAGAGTTTGTGTAATGATTAAGTTTGGATATTCGTCGATCTCAATTAGCCAGCTTTCTTTTTTCGAGAAATCAATATAAGCTTCATCAATCACTATAAGTCCATCAAAATTTTGAAGCAATTTCACAACACTTTCGTCTGAAAAAGAGTTTCCTGTTGGGTTGTTTGGAGAGCATAAAAAGATAATTTTTGTTTGCTCATCGACGGCATCTAAAATTTGATCTACTTGTGGCTGAAAATCGCTTGAAAGCAATACCTCTCTGTTTTCAATTGCATTAATATTTGCCAAAACGCTGTACATTCCGTATGTCGGAGGTAATGAGATAATATTGTCGATTTTCGGTTCGCAGAAAGCTCTGAATAGTAAATCCAGGACTTCATCGCTCCCGTTTCCTAATAGAATCTGATTTGATTTCACTTTGTTATTCTTTGCCAGTAGTGCTTTAACCGAATTCTGCTGTGGATCCGGATAACGATTCACTCCATTCTGAAATGGATTTTCATTGGCATCCAGAAAAATCATTTCGGCAGTATCAAAATCTTCAAACTCATCACGTGCTGATGAATAGGGTTTCAAAGATTTTACGTTTTCTCTTGTTATTGTGTTTATGTCGAATTTCATTTCTTTTCTTTTTAGAGAATGGAGTCAAGAACAAAGAGAGTAGACTTCTTGTCTGGTTTGTAATTTTAGTATTCTTGCTTCTATTCTCTTGATTCTATTCTCTTTGTTCTATTCTCTTCCTTCCAAACTCTTTAATCTCAATGTCACTGCATTCTTATGTGCTTGTAACCCTTCGGCTTCGGCCATAATTTCGATCGCTCTGCCAATGTTTTGAATTCCTTTTTCGGAGATTTTCTGAAAGGTCATTGCTTTCATGAAACTATCCAGATTTACTCCGCTATAATTTTTAGCATAGCCATTTGTTGGTAACGTATGATTAGTCCCGGATGCATAATCCCCTGCACTTTCAGGAGTATAATTCCCAATAAAAACAGAACCTGCATTTACAATTCCGTTGCAATAGAAATCATCATATTGAGAACAGATAATAAAGTGTTCGGGGCCGTACTCGTTGATTAAGTCCAAAGCGATCTGGTCGTTTTCTACATAAATTAGTTTTGAATTTTCAATAGCTTTTTGAGCAATCACTTTTCGTGGAAGTTCTTCAATCTGAATTTGTACTTCCTTTTCAACCGCTTCAATTAGTTTTTTAGAAGTCGAAACTAGAATTACCTGACTGTCAGTTCCGTGCTCTGCTTGTGATAGTAAATCTGAAGCTACAAAGGCAGGAACGGCGGTATCATCGGCAACTACAAGTAATTCTGAAGGTCCTGCCGGCATATCGATTGCTACTCCAAACTGAGTAGCGAGTTGTTTTGCCACGGTTACAAATTGATTTCCGGGGCCAAAGATTTTATATACTTTCGGAATTGATTTTGTTCCGAATGTCATTCCGGCAATGGCCTGGATTCCACCAACTTTCAATATTTTGGTTACGCCGCATAAATTAGCCGCGTATAAAATAGCGGGATTTATTTTCCCTGATTTGTCTGGTGGAGAACATAGTACAATTTCTTTGCAGCCTGCAATTTCAGCCGGAACGGCCAACATTAAAACGGTTGAAAATAAAGGAGCTGTTCCGCCCGGAATGTATAAGCCAATTTTCTGAATAGGTCTTTTCTCCTGCCAACAGTTTACTCCTTCTGTGGTCTCGATTAGAATTTTCTCTGTTTTTTGAGCGGTATGAAACTTATAAATATTTTCTTTTGCTAATTGAACAGCTAATTTTAATTCATTAGATACCGAATTAACAGCTTCCTCAATTTCTTCTGGTGAAACTTCATAATTATCTAAAGCAATTCCGTCAAAAATTGAAGTGTATTTTGCTACGGCTTCGTCCCCTTTTTTCTGTACTTCTTTAAAGATTTCTTTAACTGTAACTTCGATATCATCGATCGTTTTAGTTGGTCTTTTTAGTATTTCTGACCAGGTGTCTGGTTTTGGATTGTTTATTTTATTCATTTTTTTTAATGCTTTAGGCTTTAAGCTTTAGGCTATAAGCGGTTTTGTTTTTTCTTTAATCTGTCAGCATATAGCTTATTGCTTACAGTGCACGACTTGCATTAAAGAACCATTTTTTCGATTGGGCAAACTAAAATTCCTTCGGCTCCGGCATCTTTTAATTTGTCAATTACATCCCAAAAAGTGTCTTTGTCAATTACCGAATGAACACTACTCCATCCTTCCTGAGCCAATGGCAGGACGGTAAGGCTTCGAAGAACAGGCAGGATTTTTCCAATTTCTTCAATTTTGTCGTTTGGAACGTTCATCAGTATGTATTTTGAATTACGTGCTCTTAAAACGGACTGGATTCTAAATTTTAAGGTGTCAATGTGTTTTTGAATCTCTGGAGATACTTTTGGGGAAACTGCTAAAACCGCTTCACTTTTCAGAATTACTTCGACCTCTTTCAGGTTGTTTTTGAATAAAGTGCTTCCACTGGATACGATATCTACAATGGCATCGGCTAGTCCTATATTGGGAGCAATTTCGACAGAACCTGAAATCTGGTGAATATCAACTGTTAATCCAAAAGAGTTAAAATACTCATTAACGGTATTGGGATAAGAGGTCGCTACACGCAAACCAGCCAAATCTTTTATGGAGTTATATTCAAAGGCTTTAGGGACGGCTACAGATACTTTGCATTTAGAGAATCCGAGTTTTTGAATGACTTCGATGTGCTTGGCTTTTTCAACTAGCAAATTATCACCAACTATAGCTAAATCTACAACTCCATCAATCAGATATTGTGGAATGTCTGAATTTCTAAGGTATAAAACTTCTAAGGGAAAATTAGAAGCTTCGGCTTTTAACTGATCATTGCCATTGTTGATCGAAATACCACAATCTTTAAGGATTTGAATGCTGTCTTCGTTTAATCGACCTGATTTTTGAATTGCAATTTTTAATGTACTCATTTTTTAGTTTTTTTTGTTAAATTAATAGTCTGAGTACAAAGAAGTGGTATAAAAAAACCCGTTTGATGTACTCAAACGGGTTTTAAAATATGATGATTTACACGCATACCATTAACACATCGCCTGAGAGCAATAATGAAAATGATGATGATGTAATTGAATAGAAATCATGAGTTGTTTTGTTTTTTAATTCTTTGATTCGGTTGCAAATATAATAGTTATTTTCATAAAAAAGCAATTTTTAATTTAACTTAACGATAGTTTATTGTTAAATAAATGTTCAGGCCTTGATTTTATTAGTTTTTCAAAATTTACGATAACGTTTTCTTATTTTGATTGAAATACAAAATAACAGTTGTCCCCACTCCTATTTCGCTTTCAATTTTAAATTTAATATGGAGTAATTCTGTAACCCTTTTTACAATTGAAAGTCCTAATCCGGTTCCTTTAATTTCAGGGTGTTCTGTAGAGTTTGATCTGAAGAACGGACTAAAAATAGCGTCTAAATCCTGTTTTGCTATTCCGATTCCGTTATCCGAAATGCTGCAGACTATTTTTTCATTTTGTTCCGAAAGTAAAATGGTCACTTCTCCTCCACTATGCGAGTATTTGATCGCATTAGAGATAATATTTCGAAGTATGGTAATGACTAAAAAGTTATCCGATTGTATGTAATAATCCTGAGCGACATCAAATTTGACTTTGATATTTTGGCTGTTAATTTTCTCTGAGTTTAATCTGAAAACGTCTAAAATGACTGAATTTAAGTATACCGGTTCCGTGCTGATGTCTTTTTTCTGATTTTCAAAACGAGCCATTAATAATAACTGGTCTACAAGCATATTTAAATGGTCAACTTCTTTAATGCAATAGTTAATTTTATCTTCATATTCCTTGTTATCACGAGGTTTACGAATTAAAACCTCAAGTGTTCCTTTTATAACGGTAAGTGGTGTTCTTAGCTCATGAGAGGCATCGGAGGTAAACTCTTTTTCACGCTCAATTGCATCTTCAATTCGGTTTAAAAGATTGTTTATAGTTTTGGACAGCGTATACAGTTCGTCCTTCGTTTTAGGAAGGGCAATACGTGTTTTTAGATTGTCTTTTGTAATAACCTTCGAAGTATTAATTATGGCGTTTATTGGTTTTATACTTTTTCCTGCAAAGAATCGGGCAATAAAAAACAATAATATTAAAATACCCAGAAAGGAGAGACACATGATGTCGAAGAGATTGTTCAGTACCATTTTAGAGTCGGCCAATGACATGGCTACAATTACATACCCTATTTTTTTGTCTTTAAGGTGAAGCGGAACTTGAATTTGCCTAATGGCATGATCTCCCATTTTAGTGTCAAACAGCTCAAAATCTTCCACGGAATCATTAAATTTGAGTGTTTGTGTTTTTAGATTTGGTGCTTTTTCAATTATTTTTTTGTTGAGATCCAGAAACTCTACAAACACAGGGTTTACATCTACAGTATTGTGCTCTCTTTCGTTCCATTCTTCCTCATCTATTAAAATTATTTTACCCTTAACCTCTTTGATTTCCTGGAGATGGTTTTGAATTTCAACTTTGATTTTTTCATCAATATGACTGTAAACGGTGTGTTTTACGATAGAATATATAACAGAAAAAACAGCCAGGATTAATAGGCCGGTTGTAATGATATAGTTTAATGCAATTCTGTTTTTAAAAGAAAGCTGTGTCATTTATAGATCGTTTGCGATATAGCCAATACCACGAATTGTTTTAATATAATCTTCTTCAATTTTTAAGTTGAGTTTCTTTCTGATAGCGTTCATGAAAACATCAATTACGCCTGTGTCGTATTCAAAATTAATTTCCCAAACATCTTTTAGAATCTGATTTCGTGTACAGACTTTTCCTTTGTTCTGAATTAAATATTTTAGGAGTTCAAATTCTCTTTGAGTCAGGGCGATTTCTTCATTGTTTTTTAGGACAATATGTTTCAATAAATCGATTTTGATAGTACCCAGAGTCAGGTTTTCCGGGCCTTTTTGATTTCTAAAGTGAACTTTAATGCGTTCCACCAGTTCTTCAAAGCTAAATGGTTTTTTGATGTAATCGTTGGCTCCGGCCTTTAAGCCTTCAATAGTTTCCTGAACAGTATCTTTTGCTGTGAGGAAAATGATTGGAGTTTTCTGATCCTTAACTCTTATGGCTCTGCACAAATCTAATCCGTTAATTTTAGGCAGCATCCAATCTAATAAAATTAAATCAAACTGCTGGCTGTGTATCAATTCAAAACCTTTAGAGCCATCATTGGCTGTAGTAATTTGATATCCTTCTTCCTGCAGTCCTTGTTGCAAAAACTGAACAATGCCTAACTCATCTTCAACTATTAGAATGTGCATTTTACTGATGTCTTTAAGATTAAACTATGAATTTTTAACCTCAAAGATAAAACTTTTGTAGTCAGAATAGGTTTAATACCATGAGAATAGCTGAAAAAAGTTAGCCTTAAGGAAACTTTAAGTTAACACTAAGTAAGGCAAAAGGATAACTTTATTCTGAATTAAGCTATTGCCATTATTTTTGCCTCAATAAGGAGCAAGATTTCCATATTATGCGTTAAAACATGTCGATTATTAGTTATGAATGAGAAAAAGTGTGTTATTTTTGTTAATTTTATAATCTTGCAAATGATTTACCTTTTAAAATTAATAATTATCTGAATAAAAAAAAGAATAAATGACCTTTTTAAAAAAGTTTTCCCCATTCTACAACCTCGCTCTGTTTTATTTTATTATTAGCTTTCTGTTAAGAATTGTTTTATTCTTTCATCCTATAACACAAAGTTCATTTACTATTATAGAGAGTTTAAAAATCTTTGTCTTAGGACTTGTTTCTGATTTTTTTGTTTTTGTTGTCGCCAGTGTTTTTTTATGGTTGTATTTAATTTTTATATCAAACTCTAAATACAACAAACCCTCCGGTTATATTATTTTAGGAGTTTTTGCTGCTTTGTTTGTTTATGTGGTCTCAGGAAAAAGTATTTTTGACGAATACGGCGGTGCATTGCCTCTAATTGTCCTGATTTTTATCGGAATTAAGATGGTACTTTTTTCACTTTTACTGTTTCTTCCTAAACTAAGAGCTAAAATTAGATATTGGTTATTTGCATTTGTGATATTCTTATATGTTTTATTAATTCTGCAAAACGGATTAAGTGAGTATTTCTTTTGGAACGAATTTGGTGTAAAGTATAATTTTATTGCGGTAAATTATTTAATTTATACCAATGAGGTTATTGGTAACATCATGGAGTCCTACCCTGTTATTCCGTTGTTTTCCGCTTTATTTTTAGTGACGGGAATTGTAACTTACTTTATTATTAAAAGATCGAGAAACTATATTGATGCTATTCCAACCATAAGTGAAAAAGTAAAGATTAGTCTTGTGTATCTTAGTTTATTTGCTGTTTCTTTAATAGCGATCCCTACAATTGCAAAATCTGAAAATTCAAAGAATGTGTTTGTCAACGAATTACAGGCAAACGGCATCTACAAGTTCTTCCTGGCATTTCAGAATAGCAAACTGGATTATTTTACATTTTATAAAACATTACCTAATGAGGAGGCTTTTGCAATTCTAAAGCAACAGTTTCCTTCTATTAAGGGACAATCTACTCAAAGAACCATTACCGGCGATTCTCTTGAAATTCATAAAAATGTGGTGCTTATTACTATTGAAAGCTATAGTGCCGATTTCATGAAAATGTATGGAAATGAGCAAAATATCACTCCCTTCTTAGACAGTCTGGCTCAAAAAAGCCTTCTTTTTACGAATTTGTATGCGACAGGGAACAGAACAGTTCGCGGACTGGAAGCTGTGACTTTATGTTTGCCTCCAACTGCAGGTGAAAGTGTGGTGAAAAGAGAAGATAACAAGAATAAATTTTCGACCGGAGCTGTTTTCAAGCAAAAGGGATACAATGTGAAATACTTGTATGGTGGAGATGCTTTCTTTGATAATATGCAGGATTTCTTTTCCGGAAACGCTTATGAGATCGTAGATAAATCTAGTTTTTCTCCAGAAGAAATTACTTTTTCAAATGTCTGGGGTGTTTGCGATGAAGACATGTATAACAAAGTGATAAAGGTGATGAATGCTGAAGTAAAGGCGAATAAACCTTTCTTTAATCATATTATGACGGTAAGCAATCACAGACCATTTACGTATCCGAATAATAAAATTGATATTCCAGGTGATGCCAAATCACGTGAAGGCGGTGTAAAATATACAGATTATTCGTTGAAGAGGTTCTTTGCAATGGCAAGCAAGCAATCTTGGTACAAAAATACCATTTTTGTAATTGTAGCCGACCACTGTGCCTCAAGCGCTGGAAAAACTGAGCTTCCTTTAGATAAGTATAGAATTCCGGGGTTTATTTATGATCCGAATAGAAAGCCTCAAAAATACAATCAGTTAATGTCGCAGATTGATGTTATGCCAACGCTCTTTGGGTTATTGAATTTTAATTACGAAAGTAAGTTTTTTGGTCAGGATGTTTTAAAATCGGATTATAAACCTAGAGCATTTATTGCCACCTACCAGGACATGGGTCTAATTAAAGACAATGTTCTGACGATTTTGTCGCCTAAGCAGCAGGTAAAGCAATTTAATGTGCAAATTAATTCTAAACCGGGTATTGCTCCTGAATTTCAAATTGATTACAACGAAACGCCGATGAAAACGGAGAGACCTGATCTGGTAAAAGAAACCATTTCTTTTTATCAAACAGCTTCTTATATGCTTAAAGAGAAGAAGTATCAGCGTTAGTCTTCAGTCTCAGTCTCAGTATTCAGTCTCAGTATTCAGTCTCAGTATTCAGTATTCAGTATTCAGTCTCAGTATTCAGTATTCAGTATTCAGTCTCAGTCTTAGTATTCACTCTCAGTCGCAGTATTCAGTTGTGCTCACAGTTGAATGCTGCTTACTATTGCGGTATTGATCGCAGATGAAGTCTAAAATAAAATTAAGTAAGAAATATTACAAAAAAAACAGCCTCAGATTCATTAGAATTTGAGGCTGTTCTCATTATAATAATTAGCTATAATCTGTAAACTAAATACAGTACAGAGACCGTGACTGCGACTGAGACTGAATACTTATATAGTAAACTATTTAATCATTCTGATTTTTCATTCCAAATAAGTTTCCTTGTTGAAATAATCTGGCGTCATCTTTTAAGGCTTGATTATTTCTTTGTGTCAGCTCAAATGCATCTAAATCACTTAAATCAGGTTTTCCTGCATTTACCCAAGCTGTATACCAAAAACTTGCTGTTGCTGCAATGGCTTTTTTCATTTGATTCTCCACCATTCCGTTTAATTCTTTGTGCAGTTTTTTAGCATATTCGTCAGAGAAAACAGCTGTATTGTATTTGCTCTTTAGTACTTTCCCTTCAGCATCCATTTTAAAAGTCTCATTTTCCGGAGTTGTCGTTCTTAGCTTTTTATCTACATCCAGCAAAGGCTGAACTAAACTGTGAGTATCATTAATCATATCCCAAGTTGCTTTGTGGACATCCTCATAGTACTGCGCTTGCGGAACGTTTAGTCTGTAGTTTTTAACAAATAATTCAGGAAGTCTGCTTTCCCAAAGAGAGTGAATTCCCTTTTGATCGCTCAATTGTCCGTCATGATTTGAAGAAGTATGCAATGGCATGTGTGCATCACCAACGTAATGACCTAAATCTGCTGCTAGAAACAAGATTTCAGCTCTGTTCTTCTCTTTAAAAGCTTTCGTCAATTTTACCATCATCTCTTCGATATACCAAGGAAGGATTCCGTTCTCGTTTAAGAATTTGGCATCGTACTTTTGCTTTGCTGCTTCTAAAGTCTGTGGGAAATCTGCTGGGTTACCAAAACTTTCCATGTCAAAATAGTGTCTTGGATTTTCGTCTTTATAATTTAAGGCATATTTTCTAATGTCTGGTACAGAAGCTTCTTGTGTAATAAAATCTATATGATTATAGAAGAATACCTGAAGCGGGTGTGGTAAAGCCATAACTGCGGCTTTATTAATGCGTTCGTGACCAACCACTCCCCAGGATAATGTCAAAAAACCAATTGCTAATGCGAATAATGCAATTAGTCTTGGTTTCATTTTTAAGTTTTTCATTTTTATTTTTGTTAGAGGTGCAAATTTATTTTATTTATGTACATTTCAAAGTGAATAATCGTAAAGATTGCAAAATTAACTTCATTTATTTTTTTTTGAATCCGAAGTAATTGAAATTCAAATTAAAAGTTTCTTCGTAAATTCGTTACTTTTTATCAAAATCTAAAAATATGCGCCTGATTTCTATAGGAATTCTTTTCCTGCTCTATACTTCCAGCAGTTTTGCACAAGAAGATATTGTCGAATTGAAAAATGTTCAAGATACTATTCTGAACACCAAAAGAACATTACAGGTAGCGGATCCGTTCGATCCGGTTAAAACGATGCAGCAATTGTTTCCGGGTAAAATATACAATCTCTCCGACCATAACACTTTTATAAGCTGGAAATGCAGCAATTGCAAACCTGCGGCCTATATTGATGTCAATGGTGTCGAAGGCGATCAGTTGTTTCCTTATGAAAATGGTGTTGCAACCAGGGTTTTGGGCACTCTTGATTATACAGATTCCAAAGGGAATCAGTTTAAATTGCTTCTTTTTAATCATTCTTTTTACGACGAAGACGGGTTGCAGACAGGAAGATTTTCCGGAGGACTTGTTGGCGTTGCTAAGTTTGCAAAAAACAACAAAACCTGGCAAATGAGGTCTTTTCAACCTGGTATTGCGGCCTTTGGCTCTTTTGCTCAGGCGCCTTCTCCAAAATTGGTAGAAATTGGAGAAGATCAGTACGCTTTTACACTCACCCATGTAAATGGTGGTGCGGGCGGTCCATTTGAGGGGATTCTCTATCTGATAGCCGGATTTGACGGAAAATACCAATCTATTTTAGAATCTTACAATTACAAACTCACCAATGTTGCCAGTGTGGAATGGTCGGGTTCCTATAAGGTGGTAAATGATACGGTTAAAAAACACTTTAGGGATATTATCGTTAAAACAAGTGGTTCATTTAGCAAAGCTGCCCAAGCTAATGATGAATTTGAAGTCATTTTACCCGACGAAATTGTTGCAATGGCCAAAACTAAAAAGAAGTTTAATTTCGAGATCGAAAGACATTATTCGTTTAAAGGAAAACAGTATAAGCTGATTGATAAGCCTGTTGTTAGATTCTCGAATGTGAAATAGCTATTTCTTTTTAGTGGAAAAATAGTATCGATACAAGCCCCAGAACTGCAATAAATATCCAAAGAAAAATTCCCTGTAACAAAGGCATCACTCCTACTGATTTTAAAGTGGTCACATTCAAAGTAGCGCCAATCAAGAATAAAGTAATCGTTAAACCAACTTTAGCGATAGCCACAATATGTGGTGCAAGGATAGCGGTTTGTGGTACATAGGTATTGAAAAGCATTGCCAGAATAAATAGACCTATAAAATACGGAATCTTAATTTTAGAATTTTTGTTCTTGAAAAGCACCGCTGTTAAAAGAGATATTGGGATGATCCACAGCGCTCTGGCAAGTTTTACGGTAGTAGCAATCTGTAAAGCTTCAGCACCGTATTTATTAGCCGCTCCTACTACAGAACTAGTATCATGAATAGCAATAGCACACCACAATCCAAAATCTTTTTGCGACAAATCAAGTTGATGACCTATAAGGGGGAACACAAACAATGCTATCGAATTGAGTATAAAAATAACGCCCAAAGCAATTGAGGTCTGATTTTCATTAGATTTAATTACCGGTGCTATGGCCGCAATGGCGCTTCCTCCGCAAATAGCAGTTCCACAAGAGATTAAGTGTGATGTTTTCTTTTCGGTTTTGAACCATTTTCCTAGAAAAGTCCCTAGAATTAAGGTACTGAAAATAGAAAATATGGTAAGTACAAAACCTTCTTTTCCGGCCGATAATGCTGCTGTGGCATTCATTCCGAAACCTAAACCTACAACTGAAAATTGAAGTAGAAAAGTGATGGCTACAGCATTGAATTTTACAAAAGGATTCCCAAAAACATTTACAAGTACTACACCCAGTAATAAAGCTATTGGAGGTGAAATGATCGAGAATAAACACAATACAATTATAGAAGCAAATAATGCTTGTTGCAGATGTTGATTGATTTCAAATAAATGAGCCGAGGTATGTTGTGTTGTTTTCAAAATAAGTAATTTGATATTTCTTGTACAAAGGTCCGTCGTTTATATCATAATTACCAATTGTAAAACACGATAGGCTATAACTCTAAGTTATAATAAGAAGAGATGTTTTGAATAAATAACTCTGACAAGGCATTCGGTTTTCCTAGTAAAGTAATGATGTAAAAATAACGCTCGACCGATAAACCGGCTACGTCAAGAATCATTAATTCATTATTTTTTAGTTCTTTGTCTACTGCATGTATTGACATAAAAGCCAAACAATCGGAATTTAGCAAATAAGATTTAATGCTTTCAGTACTCCCCAATTGCATTTCGATTTGTAAATCACTTATTTTTACATTGAGTTGTTTTAAAGCATATTCTATAACTTCAAGTGTTCCTGATCCACGCTCACGGGTGATGAATTTCATCGATTTTAAATCTTCCAATGAAATTTCATTTTGTTTAATCAACGGATTTTTGGTATTGCACACCAGTACCAGTTCATCTTTTAAAAACGGAGTATATTTAATCGATTGGTTTTTGGATTGTCCTTCGACAATTCCAATTTCAATTTCTTTGTTGATTAAGGCGTTCTCAATTTGTTCTGTATTTCCGTTGAGCAAATTGATTTTAATGTCTTTCTGTTTTTGATGAAAACGTGCTAAAACTGGTGAAATGATATACTGAGAAATCGTTGTGCTCGCCCCTAGCCTCAATAAACCCTGACGCTCATTAATAAAGGAGCTCATTTCAAAGTCTATTTCGCGATAGATTTCAAAGATGCTTTTGGTGTGTTTCAGCAGGATTTCTCCAGCCGGAGTTAAAGCAATTTTGGAACCGTTACGCTCAAAAAGTTTGGTTTTATAGGTTTCTTCCAGTTCCTGGATATGTTTGGAAACTGCTGGCTGTGAAATATACAATTCACTTGCCGCTTTAGTAAAGTTACTGCGGAGTGCAACGGTGTAGAATACTTTTAGCCTGAAATCCATTTATAATGTTTATTAAAAATTATTGATTTAGTAGATTCTATCTACAACTCTTTAATTTGAGTATTTAGTATCTCCTGTTGTTAATAATTTATCCAGACAATTTTCTTTAAAAAAGTTCTCTAATTCCTCCTTTTTTAATTTTTTACAATTTTCAATATCGCTATTTTTTACTCCTAAAAATAATCTTCCGATTACGGTAATATCAGAAATGCTGTCAACTCTAATAATTAGATTTCCTTGAGAATCTTCTTTAATTCTAGTCTTTGCAATTGCACTTGCATTATATTCCGGAATATCAAAATCAAAACAAATAGAATTATCAGATTCTGTTAGAACTGGATCTATATTATGTAAATTAAGTTCGTTATAAAGTTTTTCTTTTCTTATGGAAAGCGTATAAACTCTATCAGATTTAATTTTCTTACCAACTTGTTGTCTTGGTTGACTGTCGGCTAGAATTGTAAAAAAACAAAGTATTCCAATTACCGAATTTATAACAAAGTATGATTTTTTATGTAGAGCACTTTCTTTTATAAAGTACTTATAAGAGAAAGGCAAAACAGATAAAGCAATAAGATCAGAAACATCAACAGTTCTATAGAATGCAAAGTTTGAGATTTGAGAAATAAAATTGATAAAACTACTCGAAATTTCTAATTTCCAAAAAACGAAAAAGAAAGCTGTTGAAACATAAATTTTTAAGGCGTGTTTTGGTAAAAATATTGAAATGAAAAAGGGGAAAATAAAAAGCCCTGTAAAATCACTTAGCTTTCCAGTGATTACATTTGAAAAAGCATATTTTAAATAAAAATCATTCAACAGAACTAGCAAAATTCCCAAAACGAATAATTCCGAAGTTAAAAGCTCGAATTTTATTTTATTCTTCATTGCCAATTATTTTATTTCCGCTTTTTTTATTCAGTTAACAATATTCGACTAATGCCAAACTATTTTATGTAATTAATTTTCTCCATTCAATAAAATTGGTGTTGATTAGTGGAATTCGAGGCGAAAAACACTAGAAAAATTAATTTCAAAAACTTTGCACCTTTGTTCCTCTGGACCTTTGCCTCTTTTCTAAAGTAGCCCGTTATACTTTCTGATAAACCATTCTACTGTCAATACCAAAGCAATTAAAATCAACAGCCAAACCCAATCAACCAATGGTGTTTTGGTGGAAACATTTTTTTCAATCGATTTGTATTCTTTGTTTTCCAGAAGCTGCTGAATTAATTCATCTGCCTGATTTTCAAAGAAAGCTTTTCCGTTGGTTTGCAAGGCTAATTGCTTTAATTTCTGAACATCCGGATTTACAAATTGTCTTTCGATATCAAAATCTAAAATTTCAAAATGCCCTGAATAAGCCGTGTTTGTATTCAATTCTTTTACCGTAAAGTTATACTTTCCCGTTGATAATCCGTCCAGATTAACAGAGAAGGAATTGTTTCCTTTTAGTAAATCATAGTTTTTAACTTGTTTGGTCTCAGTATTTGTTACTGTAATAGTTAGTCTTGCCTTTTCGTCAAACTCATAATTTTTATTAAAATACTGGGCGTTGATGACAATAGCCTCACCGGAATTATAAAAGCTTTCGTGCGTAACAACCAACGATTTTTTGGTGGTTGTGGAAGCCAGATACTGAATAACCTTATCTATAAAAACGTCGTATTTCTCAAAAGACTGATTGTCGATATGACTTTGCAAGCGCCATTTCCAGCTGTTTTCACCTAAAAGAAAAACGGTTCTCTTTCCCTGATTCTCTGTAAAGGCCAATAATGGGGCGTTTGTAGAAACGTTTCTTATTTTTGAAGAAAGCAATACTGATACATTTCCATTAGTTGTGACTGTTCCGAATAGATTTTGTAATGGTGGAAAGTTTTCAAAACCTATGTTGTCTACAGCAAACAGATTAAACTGGGATTCAAATTCGGCCAGATAATCTTCTCTCTGACCGCTCATTTTAAATACCAAATTTTTCTGTTGTTGATTCAGATAATTGAAATCAGTATTGTTACCGGTAATGATAAAGGTGTTTACTCCTGCCAGTTTATTGTTGTCGAAAATGGCCTTAAATGCTGTCGTTGGCTGATATAAAACCAAAACCGAAGCTTCTTGTAACTGGTTAATATCGTTTGGCTTAACTAATATCACTTTACGCTGTGCATTCGTTTCAATCGAACGTTTTAAGGCTGCAATATCGGGATGATTTATGGCCGAAACGATTGCAATCGTTGACTTTTGATCTATGATTTCGACGGCAAAATTCTTGATATTATTGTAGTTGTTTTTCTCTTTGATATTTGAAGAAACTGCTGCCTTAAAAATTTGTAAACCTACTTTATCGGCTGGTAAAAGCAAGTTTAAGGTTGCTGTTTTTTTAGAAGGAGAAAAAGAAACTTTTTCTTTGGCAACGACCTTCCCTCCTTGTGATATTGTAAAATCGGTATTTACGGTTTGACTTCCTGCATATTGAAGAAATACTTCTACCGGAAATTTATTCTTGTGAAAAGCGTATTTGTTTACGTTAAGCTGATTGATTTTAAGATCTAAAAAAGTGGTTGTATCTCCCACAACCAAAGGATAAACTTTGTTGACAGGATCAAAACGATATACATAATCGTTTCCTGTAGTCTGATTTCCATCTGTAATGATTACGGTTGGAAAAATCAAATTTTTGTTGATGCTTTTTAAATTTTTAGCTACTTCATCTAGATTAGTTTGTTTTCCTTTAAAGTCAAATTTCTCAGAAGGCTTAAAATCGGCGTCAAACTGATAAGATTGAATTTCAAATTTTTCACGTAACGCAGGATTTGAAATTAATTTCTGATGCAGTTCGACTGCTTTTTGATCTGATTTCAAAGCGGTAATTGAACTTGAATTGTCAACAGCAATTGCAAGTGGTGTTTTGGTAATCTCAAGCGAATTTTTGGTCATTATTGGGTTTATCAATAAAACCAGCAGTCCAAAAATGGCTAAAAAGCGTAAAAAAGCCAAAAACCAAATCACATTGGATTTGTTTTTGGCTTTAAAAAAATATTGAAAATACGACAAACCAACCGCGATTACTAAAGAAAGTAATATTAATAGAATCGTGTTTATAGTCATATTTTGTTTGGTTTACGGTTGTGGTTTACAGTTTACAGCCACAGTTTTCAGAACCTGAGAACTAATAATGAGGATCAGGAATAAAACTGTAAACTGAGAATGAGAACTGAGACTTTTTTAAGTAAGCATTCCTCCGCAAACATTAAGTACTTGTCCTGTAACGTAAGAACTCAGGTCTGAAGCTAAGAAAAGACAAGCATTGGCAACATCTTCTGCACTTCCGCCTCTTTTTAATGGAATTCCATCTCTCCATCCTTTTACTACATCTTCATTTAATTTTGCAGTCATCTCCGTTTCAATAAAACCAGGAGCAATTGCATTGCAACGAATATTACGTGATCCTAACTCTAATGCAACAGATTTAGTAAAACCAATTGCACCTGCTTTTGAAGCTGCATAGTTTGTTTGTCCTGCATTTCCTGAAACCCCTACTACTGAACTAATATTGATAATAGAACCCGAACGTTGTTTCAAAAAGGTTTTTTGAATTGCTTTTGTCATATTAAATACAGATTTCAGGTTTACATCGATAACCTGATCGAAATCTGCTTCAGACATACGCATTAACAGGTTGTCTTTTGTAATTCCGGCATTGTTAATTAAGATATCTACGGTTCCGAAATCAGCTAAAACTGCATCAACAAAAGTTTGTGCTTCATTAAAATCGGCAGCATTTGATTGGTATCCTTTTGCTTTAATTCCTAAACCGTTTAATTCAGCTTCTAAAGCTTCTGCAGAAGCTACAGATGAGCTGTATGTAAAAGCAACATTTGCGCCATGTTTAGCAAAAACTTCAGCAATTCCTCTTCCAATTCCACGACTAGCGCCCGTAATAATGGCAACTTTTCCTTCTAGTAATTTCATATTCAAAATTAATGTTAATATTATTTCCAGCTAACCAGCTATTTACTTTCTCTTGAAAAAAGGGTAAAAAACAGTGCTGTGAATGACTTGTCAAATATATGATAATTCCCTTTTTAAAAAAATTAAGTCACAGCATAATTTAGGAATAAGAATGATTCTTTACTGATAATCATAAAAAAACCGTTTCAAATTATGAAACGGTTTTTCTTAATCTATAAAAAAATGCTCTTTAAAAGTCGTTTATTCAACTTTTTGCATTGGTTGAATATTTTTCTTTAAGGAAGGCACATTTTAAAAACTACTCACAAATCACACCATCTATTGTTGCTCTGCATATTGGTTCTACAGGTTGTTCAGGAGGGAGCATAATGCATGGTCCGTTATAAGGAAAAGGTGTCCATGGAACAGTACATCTTACTCCACCGCTTCCGTTTACTCTTTTTAGTTCTTCTTTGCCTAGTACTTCAACTCCTGAGAAATTTAAAATAGTTTTTAACATCATAAAATTGGTTATTTAACAGTTGATTATCTCAATCATTTTTTGTCCGTTGAGTTTCAGACCTAAAGATATTCTTAAATTACATATAAGTTTGGTTTTTAAATCATGTAAAACGAGTTGTTCTGATTTCTGACTTAAAAAAGCAGCCCGTTAGGGCTGCCTCAATTCAAAATAAAAATAAAATAAAATAAAGACAAAACGCATTGTAGTTTGTAGCTGCTCTTTCTAAAAGACTACAATGCATTTTTACGTTCAACTTAAAGCAACCAGGTTGTCATTCTAAATGAACTTGATGCACTAGTAAACGTATAAACTGTATTGGTATATCCTAACTTGAAGTTTTCTTTTTTGACAAAAACACCAGTGGTATTGACAAGATTTTTATCAAAACTAGCCAAGAATGCAGGAGCTGCAGCAGTTGTGTTTCCGTTCCAAGACTTATGTTTTAGAATGATCTTTTGGTTCGGTGCGTCTTCCACAACATCTATGTAGTGAAAAATTGCTGGCTGACCACCTGCGAACGTATAATAAATGAAATTTCCAAGCGAGTGATTCAAATAAAGCTGAACGGATGTTATGGTTACACCTTTAGGTAAACTTGCGTTAATTTTTGCTAACTCATTTATAAACAATTGTGAGTTTGTTGATGCATCCTCTGTATAATCATCAACATAATAACCAAATCTGGCAGAAATTTTCCCCGGAAGCAGTATCTTATAATCATCTGTTAATCTTGGTGGAACATTACTAAATTTAAGAGTTGCACTTACTCCGTCAGTTCCGGTTGCTACAAAATTATTAGTAGCGGTATCATATACAAAATTAGTTAGCTTTTGACCTTTTACTGTAAGTGCCGGTTTTATTGTAGCTCCGGTTGGTGTAAAAGCCAAAGCTAAATTCTGAACGTCGTTTGATCCTGCCGATAAAGATGTTGCCACTCCAAAACGCGCAGCTGTATTATAATCAAAATCATAGTTTTGAACTGTAGATCCATCATTAATCTGTAACAATCTATAAAGCGGGCTTACTTCATCTCCTGTTATGGCATTTATTATTGGCGTGTTTTTAGCTAAATCTGTCCAATCTTTTGCTGTCGCTTTTACAAAACGAACTTCGTGTCCGTTTCTATTGGTTCTAAAAATAATGTCTCCATTTTTTTGTCCATAATAAAAGAATTGAAAATCTCCTAAATATCCTTTGGCTAAAAGTGCCGCTGTTGGAGAATTATTTGCATCAGACAAAAGATGTATTCTGTTTTCGGTTGTAAAAACTAAACTTACAGTGCTACCAACCTGAATTTCGTACTGACTTTTGTAAGTTCCTGTCAGGCTATTAAAATCGGAGGCCATATCTACTTTTCCTTCTGGAAGAAATTTAAATAAATGTGTCCACCCTCCTAATTGTGTGCTGTCTGTATAATAAACTGCTTTCCATCCTTCTGAAGATGAAAGTAAAACATCGTTCAGCTCTTTTTGACGGGAACTTAATCTTTCTGTAGCATTTTTATCAAATTTAGCGTCTACTTCTGTGCTTGTACAAGACCCCAGTAATAAAGCTATAAAAGAAATCGCTAAATACTTATATATATTTTTTGCTTTCATAATATGATTTTTATAAAATTTATTGTCCTTAGTTATTAACTACAACATCAGTGTTTTTTTGAGCTTCATCTCTTAAGGCATAGAAATCTATATTAAAAGAATCCTTATAATACTTTACAACCAATGCTTCTTTTGCTTTAATATTTGCTTTAGCAGTAGCATCTGTAACACCCGCCAAAATGGCATCGTATTCTGCTTTTGAGCTGGTTAAAATTGTAGCGGCAGTTTCGGCAAAATCTTCATAAATGTTTAATCTTGCATAACTGGTTATAAAACCTAATGATCTTGAAGTTGAAAGTGCTTCTGTATACCATGTAGAAGTATAACCTACCGGAGTTAACTTTGACCAGGCCTGCTCATCAAATGGCTTAGTCTGGTTTAAAATATGCACATATTCATGCTGAATGGTGTGAATAAACTGTGTAACATTAGCTCTGTTTTTCTTATTAAGTTTATCTACCTCAAATAGCGTAACTCTTTGACCGGCTTCTGCTAATCCCAGAGTCACTGTTCCGTTAGTGTTTAAATTAACACCTCCAACAAGTACAAATTCTCTTGGAGCAATTTTCTTTACAAAATTCACTCCGCCAATCTTGGTGTAACTGTCCACCCAGATTTTCTTTACCACTTCCATTGCCGGCTGAACTTTATCTACTTGTGGTGGGAATAGATATTTAGTATTATCAACTAAATTTTGATTCCACTCATAATATACATTTATGTTATAAGGGTTTAAGAAAGTGGTCCCAATCCATTTATCTAAATCTGTTTTTGACAGTGCTGAAAAATCAAATTGACTTTCTTTTGGCTGCGCTTCATGAGCACAAGAAGCAAGAAGTAAAACCCCTGCCATTAATGCTATTTTATATGTTTTTACTATTTTCATACTATACTTTAATTAAAAATTATCTAGGATTTTTTTCAATACCATTATCTGAAGCTCTAAGCGGAATTTGTAACGCTCTTCGTTTGTCGTCTTTCTCTAAAACGTTTTTTCGAATTACTTTACCAAACTCAAGTGTATTATGAGTTACAACCAGATTAAAACGTTTGATATCAAACCATCTAAGTCCTTCACGTAAAAAATCTTTTCTTCTTGCCTCTGCTAATGCTTTTATATAGGAAGCCTGAAGTGGGCTTAAGGTATAGAACGGAGTAAACTCATTTGAGATTACCGGATATTTAGCCTGTACTACTGATTCATTGAATAGATCTGTTGCAGCATTGTATCCTGATGTTCTGGTTCCTAAAAAGTATCCTAATTCAATATTAGCTTCTGCCATCCTATTCTTCATGACTAATGCTTCAATTCTGTTCAGATACAACTCGTCATTGCTAAGTAAAACGGTAGCGGTATAAGGCTCTCCAATACCAGATGTTAGGTTTGTAACTTTAAAATATTCGTAAAGTTTGGGAACCACGACCAGTACTCCGCTGTAATATTGACCCTGAGCTTTAATTAAATTTGGTTTACCCCACATATTGGTTTGATTTCCCAATATTTCATCTGACTTATTTCCTGCAAGAGCAAATCGGTAAGCACCTGCTCTGTTTGCAATTGAGTTAGGATAAGCAATTAAGAGATTGGTTTCTTGCTCTGCTTTAGAGTATTCTAAAGACATTTGAGAGAAAGGAACAGCATTAAATGCAAGATAACTTCTAATTTTAGTTGGTTTAGAACCAAGTCCTTCAGAAAATTCAAGAACTTTGTCCCAATCCCCTTTTATTAAGTAAAAACGACATGCCAAGGCTCTGGCAGCATCCCTGTTAAAGTGAAACTTAGGTTCTTTATAATCATTCGTTACATATTTTAAACCTTCTATAATGTCTTGTTCTACAAAATCGAAAACTTCTTTTACTGTATTACGTTTGTATTGTACCAATAAGGCTGTTTCCGGCTTTGTAATATACGGAACTCCTAAATCTGATCCGGCTGTCGCAGGATTGTAACGATTCGCCCATAATGAAACCAACATAAAATGAGAATAGGCTCTCGCAATCAAAGCCTCCCCTTTTTGTGGATTTAAACTTGTTGGACTTCCTAATTTTTCAATGGCATCCAATGCCTGATTTGCGGCCGCTATAGCTTCGTATGATCCAATCCAAAATCCATTTTCAGTATCTGTTCCGATCTGATTTTGCATTTCCCAATTATAGCTGTTATCATTATTTACATTCGCAGCCTGTTTTAACTCTGAGTCAAAAACATTATCAGACATAGCTTCTGCAAGTGCAAAATAGGAAGCGTTAGGATAGGCTGTAACTAATAATTCGGATATTTTCTCAGGTGTATCTATCTGCGTTCTGTTATCTGGTACTTCTGAAAGGAAATCATCACAACTGCTAAAACCAATCAGTAATAATAGTGATAGTGTTATTTTTATATTTTTCATAATCAATTTTAGTATTAGAATGAAATATTTATCGCAAAAGTATATTGTGCTGTAATAGGGAAAGCTACCCCTCCGGTATTACGGAATTCAGGATCTTGTCCGTTTAATTTTTTATCTGAGTAAATCAACCATGGATTAACTGCGGATCCTTTAAGGGTAAAACTACTAACGCCTAACTTTCTCTTAAAATCACTTGGAAATTCCCAGCCAAGAGAAATATTCTTTAATCTTACAAAATCACCGCTTGCAATTCTAACATCAGAAAAATTATAAGTATTGTAGGCAATCTGTAAGTCATTCTCACCATAATTTCTATTCAACAATCTATCTGCAATAACTGGTACATTGGTGAAGTTTTCGTCTCCTGGATTGATCCATCTGTTTGCAAATTCTTTTGTAAAAACAGTCTGATCTGTGTAAACATTGTTATACACTGGATTCAATCTGATTTTGTTTCCTCCTGATCCTACGATGAAAACATATAATGACCAGTTTTTGTAAGTAAACGTATTGGCAAGACCAATAGATTTATTTGGTTCAACAGATCCTTCGTATTTTAAATATTTCATTACATTGTTAGTATCCTGAAAATTAGCTTCTGTAATATTATTTTCAGCACCATCCTGTAATTTAAAAGTTGGCAATCCTTCAGGATTCAGACCTGTAAACTGATAAGAATAAAGTGAGTTTCTTGGATGTCCTACTGTGTTACCTCCATTTGAGGCTATCAAATCAAATACTGCTGGCTTGTTCGCTAATTTTGTAATTTTTTGATCATAAACAGAAAAGTTTAATGTTGTAGACCATTTAAAATCTTTCGAAGCAATATTCTGAGTAGTAAAACCAAACTCGATACCTTTAGTCTCCATATCAGCATTGTTACCCTGTTTAACAGATTGTCCTCCAACACCAGAAGTAATTACATAATCAATAAGATCAAATGCTTTACGTCTGTAAACATCTGTAGTTACTTGTACTCTGTTTCTGAACAATCCAAGATCTAAACCAATATTAGTTTCAAATTGTTTCTCCCATGTCAAATCTGCATTCTGTAAATCCGAAATGTTTATTGCATTTTCTCTGTCTCCGGTATTAAAACGGTTTGTGATAAAACTTCTGTAAATAGCCAATGAATTTGTAGCAGGACCTGCTGTTGCTGTTAAACCGTATGAAGCTCTAAGTGCCAAAGTGTTAAAAGATTCAACATTCTTCATGAAATTTTCTTCTTTAATGTTCCATTTACCACTTAAAGTGTAAGTAGGAAGCCATCTTGATGATCCGGTATCTCCTTGTCTATTAGACCCGTCATAACGACCCGTAATAGATCCTGTATAACGACGATCGTAGGTATATCCTACTTTTCCAAAGAAACCAACTGTTCTCTCTCTTTCAGCTCCAAAATCGTAGTAAGAGTTTCCTTCGTTTACTAACTTTTCAATTAATTTAGGGTCAATAAAAGCACTAAGCCCTTTTTCATATTGAATTCCTGCAGCAGTAAAATTATCATTATTTCTGTCTACTGATCTAAACTCTGTACCAAAGAAACCTTCTAATTCATGTTTGTCATTCAAGGTGTTTCTGTAGGTAATACTATTTCTAACATTATAAGAAGTCATATCGTTGGTGTATTTTCTTAAAAATCCACCATTTGGCAATACAGATATTTTAGGTGCTGTTAAATCATTTGGATTTTGGTACAAGAACACATTATCCTTTTGGATTTGAGTATTTAGAGTCGCACCAACACCTGCATTATATGCCCCTACTACATTTGAATCTTCGTAAATTTTATGCTCTCTTGATGTATTGGCATAACGCGCAGAACCCGTAAAGTTATAGGTCAAATTTTTATTTATTTTATAATCTATGTCAGCTTGAAAACGAATATCGTTTACTTTTATCCCCATAGTATTATTTTTCAACTCCTTTAAGATGTTCATAGGAGCCCAGTTGTTTTGGTAGTATTCGTAATTACCATTTTCATCATAAGGTCTAAGCGTTCTGCTTGTACTTAATACATAATTAAAAGGGTTAATATCAAAATCTCTGGTTATCTTACCAAACACAGCATCATTTTTACTTTCATATGTACCTGGTGCTTCCTGATCACGTATAGAAGCAAGTGTCGATAAAGTAATGTTTAATCTGTCGTTAATAAAGAATGTTCCTTTTAAGTTTGATGACAATTGTTTTACATTATCAGCTAAAGTCCATCCCGGATCTGTATAGTATCCTAGAGAACCGTAAAATGTATTATTTTTTCCACCACCTGAAAAACTTAAGGAGTGATTCTGTGTGATAGATGGTCTGAATAAAACTTTAAACCAGTCTGTATTTGCTAACTCATATTTTTGCAAAAATTCATTGATGTATGGCTGCTCATTTCTAACACCATACTGACCGTTAGATTCATTAAAACGATTAACTTCTTTAGCCAAAATACCATAAACACCACTAAATCTTGCAGTAATAGACGAACTTTGATTAAGGTAACCTTTGGTTCTCATCTCTTGAAAAATACTCATTGATTCCTGAGAATTTAGAATATCATACTGAGTATAACTCGGTACAGTTCTAACTGTATTTTCAACGGAATAAGTCACTTTTAGAGGAGAATCTCTACGTCCTTGTTTAGTAGTTACAACCACCACCCCATTTAGCGATCTTGAACCATAGATTGAAGTAGCAGATGCATCTTTAAGAATTTCAATACTTTGAATGTCATTTGCATTCAAACCTGCTACTGCAGAACTTAATAATGTTGCTGAATTTCCAGATGCTAAATCAGCAAATGAAACGTTGATAATATCTTCCTGAACAACCCCGTCAATAACCCATAAAGGTTTTGTATCTCCGAAAATAGAAGAAGATCCACGAACAGTAATTTTTGGCGTCGAACCAAAAGATCCTGTAACGTTTTGTACAGTAACACCGGCAGCTTTACCTTCAATCATTCTGCTCACATCTACAACACCATCGACTTTTAATTCACTGCCGGAAATTTTACTGATTGCTCCTGTAAAAGTTCTTTTTGAAGTTTTTTCGTAACCTGTAGTAACTACAACTTCTTTTAGATTTTGCCCTGCTTCATTTAAAACGATAACCGGATTTGTATTACTTATTCCTATTTCTTTTGTTTCCATTCCAACATAAGAAATTACAAGTTTGTCACTGTTAGTTGGCATTTCGATAGAAAATTTACCATCAAAATCTGTTAATACCGCAATCTTAGTTCCTTTTGCTAATACGGTAGCTCCAGGTAATGGACTACCACTAACATCTGTAACTGTACCCTTAATAATCGGACCTGCAGCAGTTAAGCTTTCAAATACTGAATTTGATGTTTCAGCACTTGTAAAAGGAACTGCTGATGCATTTTTCTGCAGAATTATCTGATTGCTGACTTCAGTGTAAGTGATATTAAATGGTAATAAAATTCGATTCAAAATACTCGACAAAGTTTCATCGTTAGCATCTATGCTAACTTTTTGATTCAGCTGTGGCAATCTTGAATTGTAAGAAAATTTTACGTTTGCAGACTTTTGTAATTTAGACAATGTATTGTCTAAAGTTAAATTTGTAATATTAATTGTAACTTTAGTATCTAACTTTTTTTGTCCATTTACATCATTTGCCATGGCAACACTTGAAAACACAAGTGCCAGAACAAACTGAAATAGTGTTATTTTCATGATTCGATGGAGTAATCGTTGTTTAACAACTGGTTTTTTCATAATTTTGGTTTGTTTTGATTAATACTGATTCGAGTGTATTTTTAGAAACGTACTCAATTGCTCTTTACAGAGAGCGATTTGATTCCCTTAAGTGTCGATAATGTTACAGCATTTCGGCACTTTTTTTCTGCATTCTCTTTTACATAGGCATAATTATTAATTTTGGTTTTGGTTATTTTTGGTTGTTTTTATTTTTAAATTCCAACTTTACAATTACAGTTATAAAGTGTGATTAGTTACATCCATCAGAAACGATAACAATTTGATTTCCATTCATTTCAAAAGTCGTCTTGTTGCCAATACTGTTACAGACAATTTTTAATTTTTCCATCAAAGGCTGATCGCTAAGAGAAGTGGTAAGATGACAGTCTTTCAGCTTGTTTTTTGGATAATCGATGTCTACAAGGTAAGCCTGCTCTATCGTTTCAAAAATTTGTGATACCGGAATATCGGTAAATTCAAAGCTCAGCTGTTCAATATTTCCGACACTACGGGTTAGGACTATATCCTGAGTGATATTTGTAATTTTATTAAAACTTAAATCCTTGCGTTGAAAACGTAACGCCTGATTAGGTAATAAAACAACTTCATGATCATCTGACTTTGCAACCAAGTCGTTTGATTTTACCCTTACTTTACCGGTGCGAACCAAAACTTCAACATCAGGTTGATCAGAATAGGCCTTGACTCTAAAACTAGTTCCGACTACCTTTGTAACAATTTCATTTGCGTAAACAAAGAAAGGCTTTTTAGGATTTTTACTAATTTCAAAGAAACCTTCGCCAGATAAATACACCTTTCTTTCATTTCCGGTAAAGATCTTAGGGTAACTAAGTTTACTATTTGGTTGTAATAAAACCGAACTACCATCAGATAAAGTAATAATTTGAGCTTTGTCTGAATTATTAGTTTGTTCGACCAAACCTTCATTATTTTCACTAATCAACTCATTATAGGTTATTTCTCCACCAACGGTGACTATTTGATTGTTATATATCCAAACTGATCCTAAACCAAGAATTAAAGCAGCGGCAATACCGCTAAGAAAATATTTTTTAAGAAATTTTATTTTGGAACCTGGGGTTGAATTGTTCTGATTCTCTTTCTCTTCGATTTTAATCCAGGTGGCCTGTAAAGCATGGTGAAGATCTACAGGAGATAGTGGCTGATCCGGTACTTTCATGGCCAACAACAATAATCTCGCGTCTTCTACCAGCTTAGCACGCTGACGACTCTCTAAAGTCCATTCTTCCCAACCATCATTGTCTATTTTGGATAAAATCCAGGACTGGAATGATTCATCAGATAAGAAATCTTCAATTTCGGTATATTTATTACGTTTTTGCATCTAGAAATAGGGTTACAAAAACATAGAGGACGGTTTTCTTATTATATACTCACCAAATTATGATTTTTTTTCAATTCTGTATAAATAAAATTAAAAAGTAACTGAAGAAAGAAGAAGAATTAACGAAACACTACCCTTCCATTCTTTGCGAAGAGTAAGTAAACCGCGGTGTAGTAAGTTACTTGCTGATTGATAATTTACCTCCAGCATATCGGCAATCTGATCAACTGTTAAGCCTTGGTGATATCTTAAATATAAGGCCTCTTTTTGTCTTGCCGGTAAATTGTTTAATAATTTGTTCAAATGAACTACTTTTTCTTTTGTAGCATAATCGTCATCCATCAGATCATGTTCTACCGAGAATTCTAAAAGAAAAGCAATAGAATCTGTGCTTGCTGATTTACGGAAAATATGATCGCGTTCGTACAAGCGTGCAATACGCTTGCGCACACTCGACAATAAATAGGCTTTTACTACAACTGAACTTTGAAGCCCGTTTTTGTAAACCCAGATGTCGGTAAAAACATCCTGAACACAATCCTGCACCTTTTCAGCATTTGGAGAAAGCGAATTTCCGTAGTTTACCAAATCACCATAGTATTTTTCAAACAACAGAGAGAATGATTTTTCATCTCCATTTTTCAAGTTAGTCCAAAGCGTAAGATCGTCAGAAGTTTTGAATTGTAGAGTTTTGGTATTCATATAAAATCGCAATAGAATTCTTGAAAATAAGCACTGGTTTTTAACACAAAGAATAAGATTTGTTAACATTATTCTTTATATCTGTGCGATAAATATATAAAAGCAAACATATAAAACAAATTTTAGTAAACAAATAAAACATACGAATTTACGTGCTAATGAAGGCTTTTTTTGTTGAAAACACGGGGTTTAGACTAAAAAAACAAAATCGAAAGTATTGTTTTATTTTTTCCAAATGTCAGATTTTACTACTAAAGTTTTTTTAGTTTTTTTTTAACATTATCTTTAATAACAGTTTTAGCTTTGTTCTAATTTGTTACATTGTTACAATTTTAGCTTTACTTGAAAAATAAGTCTTTATTGTTAAATTCAAATTGCGAATTGAAATATAATAAAAAAATAAACCGGAGATTGACAAGAGAATCGTAAGCAAAGCTCTATTTTTTCAAAAGGATAATCTATTTGAAATTTGACTATAATATCTGACAAAAGGGATGTTTTACGGGATATTTTTTTATCTTTGAAACTCAGCCAAGACCTTATCTTTGAGTCTTTAGAAAATTGACAATTGTTATGGAACAGAAAATACATCAGGGAAGAAACGTAAAACGTTTTAGAGAAATGCTTAACATAAAGCAGGAAGCATTAGCGTATGATCTGGGAGAAGAATGGAATCAGAAGAAAATCTCTATGCTGGAGCAGAAAGAAGTAATTGAAGATAGTTTATTGAAACAAATTTCTGCACTACTAAAGATTCCTGTTGAAGCTTTTCAGAATTTTGATGAAGAACAAGCGATAAATGTTATTGCAAATACTTATTCATTCCAGGATTTTAAAGATAATGCTGTCGCTTCAGGATTTAGCTACCAACCCTCTTTCAATGCTATTGATAAAATTGTGCAATTATATGACGAAAAAATTTCATTATACGAGCGTATGTTGAAAGAGAAAGATGAAATGATGGCGAGGCTTGAAAAATTATTCAATAAGTAACTATTTAACACATAGTCCCGATACATCGGGATATGTTTGCTAAAAGAATACAAAAGAAACATGTTTCTCACACCTAGTAGTCTCTGTGTATTTTCAATAAGTGAAACGCCTTTTATATTTAGGGAGATATGACCTGAGCATGCTCTTGCCCTTTTAGGGCAATATGTAGCATTCATTTAGTCATAGTGCGCTGCACTATGTTGGTGCTTTTGGGCTTACAGCCCACTTAATCGAAAAGTTTTACAGCAAATCCAATATTCTTTCTTTAAAGAATATTAGTCAAGTATTTTTTTTAAGAGTATCAAATCTATGTCTCTATGTTTTTAAAAATAGCTAGCAATAACAAGGCTTGAATAATTATTCAATAAATAATTATTAATAAACATATATTAATTACACAAAGTGATCTTTCGAGTCTTTTTCTGATTTTATAGACCTGCTCTGAAAGAGCCTTAGCGGTAGAATAGTGCGAAGCACTATTTAATGGTTAAATGTTTTTTTTCTAAGCCCTGAAAGGGCGAAAGACAAACCTCAAACAAAAGACGCGTTAATAATTGTGTATCCTTTTTTTCAAGAAAACAAACGCTCCTTTTATTGAGAGCGATATAATCCAAGCATGCTCTTGCTTCTTCAGGGCAATGTGTCACATTCATTTATTGATAGTGCGTTGCACTATGTTTGTGCTTTAGGGCTTACAGCCCGTTTAATCGAAAAGTTTTACAGCAAATCCAATATTCTTTCTTTAAAGAATATTAGTTAAGTATTTTTTTTAAGAGTATCAAATCTATGTCTCTATGTCTTTAAAAATAGCTAGCAATAACAAGACTTGAATAATTATTCAATAAATACTTATTAATAAACATATATTAATTACACAAAGTGATCTTTCGAGTCTTTTTCTGATTTTATATACCTGCTCTGAAAGAGTCTTAGCGGTAGAATAGTGCGAAGCACTATTTAATGGTTAAATGTTTTTTTTCTAAGCCCTGAAAGGGCGAAAGACAAACCTCAAACAAAAGACGCGTTAATAATTGTGTATCCTTTTTTCAAGAAAACAAACACTCCTTTTATTGAGGGCGATATAATCTAAGCATGCTCTTGCCCCTTCTGGGCAATGTATCACATTCATTTAGTCATAGTGCATTGCACTATGTTTGCGCTTTAGAGCTTACAGCCAATTTAATCCAAAAGTTTTACAGGAAATCTAATATTCTTTCTATAACGAATATTAGTGAAGCGCCTTTTATAAGAACATCAAATCTATGGCTCTATGTGTTTTAAAAAAAGCCTCACTAAAATATTTAGCAAGGCTTTCGACAATTTTATATTGAAGTTTCTTCTAGAAAGCTACATTCCATCTTGGTAATTTTGCGTTTTCATCTAAGAAGTTTTGCAAAACCTGTCCTTCTACAGTGGTTGGAATTCCTTTTACATCTGCAGTAAAAGTTTCATACCAAACTACTTCAAGAGCAGTAATATTCTCTAGCTTCATTTGTGCTGGCCAAGAGTATTTTCTTCCGGTTTTAGCAAATTGGTGTCCGTTTACGATTTTGTCGTATAAACCACCATTTTTACTTTTTAAGGTACCATCGTTTTGAACAGTTCCTGTAGAACCTACCATGATTAATTCTTTTGTATCTCCTTCAACTGCATAGACTACAAAAACACCTGCACCTGCTTCAGGGGCATTACAAACTTGCTCTAAACTGTCTTCAATTGTAAAAGTAAAACTGTTGCTTACTTTAAATTTTTCTAATTCTTTGTACATATTTCTTTTTTTAGCTTCTAAGGTACTGAGGTTCTTAGATACTAAGTTTTTTCTATTTATACCCCAGCATTTTAAAATGTAAAAAAGTCTCAAGTAATATTGAGACTTTTTTTGGAATTTATTATTTCAAATATTGGAGATTATCCAAGTACTTCTTTTACTTTTTTACCAATTTCAGCTGGTGAATCAACAACGTGGATTCCGTTGTCTCTCATGATTTGTTTTTTAGCAGCAGCTGTATCGTCAGAACCACCAACAATAGCACCTGCGTGACCCATTGTTCTACCTGCAGGAGCAGTTTCTCCAGCGATAAAACCAACAACTGGCTTACGGTTACCATCAGCTCTTACCCATTTAGCAGCATCAGCTTCTAATTGTCCTCCGATTTCACCAATCATAATGATGATTTCAGTTTCAGGGTCGTTCATTAATAATTCAACAGCTTCTTTAGTTGTAGTTCCAATAATTGGATCTCCACCAATACCAATAGCTGTAGTAATTCCTAAACCTTGTTTTACAACCTGGTCAGCAGCTTCATAAGTTAAAGTTCCTGATTTAGAAACGATCCCAACTGTTCCTTTTTTGAAAACGAAACCTGGCATAATACCAACTTTAGCTTCACCCGGAGTGATTACTCCTGGACAGTTTGGTCCGATTAATCTAGAATTTCTTTCTTTAACATAGTTATTCGCTTTAATCATATCTGCTACAGGAATTCCTTCTGTAATAGCAATAATTACTTTAATTCCAGCGTCAGCAGCTTCCATAATTGCATCAGCAGCAAAAGCTGGCGGAACAAAAATGATAGATGTATCAGCTCCGGCTTGTTCTACAGCATCTTTTACTGTGTTAAAAACCGGACGATCTAAATGGCTTGTTCCTCCTTTTCCCGGAGTTACACCACCAACAACATTAGTACCGTACTCAATCATTTGAGAAGCGTGGAAAGTTCCTTCGCTTCCTGTAAATCCTTGAACAATTATTTTGGAATCTTTATTAACTAAAACACTCATGATATATATTTTATGTAGTTTTTAAAATTGTGATGCAAAAGTAAGGTTTTGTAACGTATTTTAACCTTTTTGTCGTCAAAAAAATTAAGAAAATTGACTCATTTGATAACCGCGATATAATTTATCATCTTTTATTTGCCAAATTGTGGTAAAATGAGCTAATAACATCTCTTCTCTCGGGTTTTCAATCGTTTTTACAAAATGAGAATATCGTATTGAAACCAAGTCATCTTCTGCAATAATGTGGCTAATTCTGACCTTAGAACGCACATAAGCACGACTCAACTCGTTTGCCATAGCGGTCATCGAATCGTAATCCATTTCGATTAGTCCTTTAGTGCTGTTCCAATCTAACTTTACCTCAGGATGCAGGTAAGTTTTCATGATTTCGCTATCAATTAAGGCATCAGACTTGTAAAATTTTTGAACAAATTCTTTTATAGACATAATTACTTCAATTTATTTAGAATTTCAGGAATCTTTTTGATATTGGCCAATTGTTTTAACTTTTCTCTTGATTCTTCGATTGGAGTACCGAAATATGATTTTCCTCCTTCAACCGATTTAGTAACTCCCGTTTGTCCCATAATAACAGCCTTCGCTCCTATTGTGATTCCGCTGGTTGTTCCTACTTGTCCCCAAATTGTAACTTCATCTTCAATTACGACACAACCAGCAATACCTGTTTGCGATGCAATTAAACATTTTTTACCAATCACAGTATCATGTCCTACATGTACCTGATTGTCCAATTTTGTACCTTCTCCAATAGTGGTATCACCGGTAACACCTTTGTCGATTGTACAAAGTGCTCCAATACCTACATTGTTTTCGATAACTACTCTTCCACCTGAAACCAACTGATCAAAGCCATCGGGGCGTTTTTTATAATAAAACGCGTCAGCTCCTAAAATGGTTCCGGCGTGGATCATTACATTATCTCCAATTACGGTATGATCATAAATAGTAACATTTGGATGAATCAAACAGTTTTTTCCGATTGTAACATGGTTTCCAATGAAACAATTAGGCTGAATAACTGTTCCTTCTCCAATAGTTGCAGAAAGAGCAATCGATACACTTGTGCCTTGAAAAGGTCTAAAATGTTTGGTTAGGATATTGAAATCTCTGAAAGGATCATCAGAAATTAAAAGTGCTTTACCTTCAGGGCAGTCTACTTTTTTGTTAATTAAAATTATTGTAGCAGCGGATTGTAAAGCTTTATCGTAATATTTGGGATGGTCAACAAAAACAATATCACCGGGCTCAACGACATGTATCTCGTTCATGCCTAAAACGGGAAAGTTTTGGTCACCAATAAATTCGCAATCAAGCAAATTTGCAATTTCTTGTAAAGAATGAATCTTTGGAAATTTCATATATTTATTTAGTTTTCAGTCTCAGTTTTCAGTCTCAGTTTTCAATCTGCATTAACAAACTGATAACTGCGACTGAAAACTGAAAACTTATAAAAACTACTCTTTTACACGCTCCATGTAAGAACCTGAAGCAGTATCAATTTTAATTTTATCACCTTCGTTGATAAACAAAGGTACATTTACAGTTGCTCCGGTCTCTACTGTTGCAGATTTTGTAGCATTAGTAGCTGTATTTCCTTTTACTCCCGGTTCAGCATAAGTAATTTCAAGAACTACAGATGTAGGCATATCAACAGACAAAGGAAGGTCAGTTTCAGTGTTGATCTGAACCATTACGTTAGTTCCCTCTTTCAATAATCCAGGGTTATCAAGAATATTTTTATTCAAAGAAATTTGCTCGAAAGTTTCTGCATTCATAAAGTGAAACTCATCTCCTTCAGCATATAAAAACTGAAAAGTATGTGTTTCTACACGAACGTCTTCGATTTTATGTCCTGCAGAAAATGTATTATCTAATACTTTTCCTGTAGTTAAACTTTTTAATTTAGTTCTTACGAAAGCTGGGCCTTTTCCAGGTTTTACGTGAAGAAACTCAATGATTTTATAAATATCGTGGTTGTATTTGATACATAACCCGTTTCTAATATCTGATGTAGATGCCATTTGTTTTTTTATTTTAGATTTTAGAATGTAATTTTCAGATTCTAAAATCCTAAATCACATTTGTTTTTTGTTTTGTTCTTGTTGAATCGGTTAACTTTTGACTGTTTTTTCGATTAAACAAATAAACGAATAAACAATTAAACGATTTTTTAATAGTTTCCGGAGTAACCTTTCATAATTCCTCTTGATGAATTTCTGATAAAATCAAGAATTTCATCTCTCTCAGGAGTAGCTTCCATTTCAGCCTCAATAATACTTAAAGCTTGTGTTGTATTGTAATTTTTTTGGTATAAAATTCTATAGATTTCCTGAATTTCTCTGATTTTCTCAGTGCTGAAACCTCTTCTTCTTAAACCTACCGAATTGATACCGACATAAGATAACGGCTCTTTTGCTGCTTTGGTATAAGGAGGAACATCTTTTCTAACCAAAGATCCACCTGAAATCATAGCATGATCTCCAATATGGATAAATTGATGAATCGCTGCCAAACCACCAATTACTGCGTGATTTCCAACTACAACGTGACCTGCCAATGCTACTCCGTTTACGATAATGGCATTATTACCAATTTCGCAGTCGTGCGCAATGTGAGCATACGCCATAACCAAACAATTGTTTCCAAGAATAGTTTGTCCGGAAGCAACTGTACCTCTGTTTATAGTTACACATTCTCTAATGGTACAATTGTCCCCTATGATAGCAAGAGAATCTTCTCCTCCAAATTTCAAATCTTGTGGTACCGCAGAAATAACCGCTCCTGGAAAAATATTGCAATTTTTACCAATTCGGGCTCCTTCCATGATCGTCACATTTGAACCAATCCAAGTACCATCACCAATAATTACATTATTGTGGATTGTTGTAAAAGGCTCAATTACAACATTTTTAGCGATTTTAGCGCCAGGATGAACATATGCTAATGGTTGATTCATATGTGTTTTTTATATTTTAAATTAAAATAATCTAATTTGGGCAACAAACCTAAACAATAAAATTGATTAATTATTATTGTTTTCTAGCAATTTGAGCCATTAATTCTGCCTCGGTCACTAATTTCCCATTTGCGTAAGCATTTGCCTGCATATGACAGATTCCTCTTCTGATTGGAGAAATCAATTCACATTTGAAAATTAATGTATCACCTGGCAATACTTTGTGTTTAAACTTAACATTGTCAATTTTCATGAAATAAGTTAAGTAATTCTCCGGATCCGGAACTGTACTCAAAACCAAAATCCCACCCGTTTGTGCCATTGCTTCAACAATTAAAACTCCAGGCATAACTGGTGCTTCCGGAAAATGTCCAACAAAGAAATTTTCATTCATTGTTACATTTTTCAACCCAACCACATGACGATCCGACATTTCGATGATTCTATCAATCAATAGAAACGGCGGTCTGTGAGGAAGCATTGCCATAATTTTATGGATATCCATCAACGGTTCTTGGTTTAAATCGTAAACAGGAACGTGATTTCTTTGCTCTATCTTAATGATTTTTGCTAATTTCTTAGCAAACTGAGTATTTACAAAATGACCTGGTTTATTAGCAATGATTTTGCCTTGAATACGAACTCCAATAAGAGATAAATCTCCAATTACATCAAGAAGCTTGTGTCTTGCTGCTTCGTTTGGATAATGTAGGGTAAGGTTATCTAAAACTCCGTTTGGTTTTACAGATATTTCGTCTTTTCCAAAAGCTTTCTTTAAATTCGCCATTGTAGATTCAGAAATCTCCTTGTCTACATAAACAATTGCATTGTTTAAGTCGCCACCTTTAATTAAACCATGCTCTAATAAAGATTCTAATTCATGTAGAAAACTAAAAGTTCTTGAACTTGCAATTTCTGTTTTAAAATCTGCTATACTTTTTAATGTAGCATTTTGAGTACCTAGAACTTTAGTACCAAAATCTACCATTGTAGTCACCTGATAATCATCACTTGGCATTACAAGAATCTCACTTCCGGTTGCTTCATCAGTAAATGAAATTACTTCTTTTACGACATAAACATTACGGCTTGCATCTTGTTCTTCTATTTCAGCTTTTTCAATTGCTTCAACAAAATATTTTGAAGAACCATCCATGATAGGAAGTTCTGAAGCATCTAATTCTATAATAACATTGTCCAGATCACATCCAACTAATGCCGCCAAAACATGTTCAGGAGTTTGAATTTTTACGCCTAGTTTTTCTAAATTAGTACCTCTTTGCGTATTTACAACGTAATTAGCATCAGCCTCAATGACTGGCTGACCTTGTAAATCTACTCTTACAAAAGTGAAACCATTATTAATTGGAGCTGGTTTAAAAGTCATTGTAACTTCTTTCCCAGTGTGTAATCCAACGCCTGTTAGTGAAATTTCATTTTTGATGGTCTTCTGTTTAACCATTATTTCCATTTTTTGGGTTTATTATTTGTTTTTTTAATTCTTCTACTTCGGCAACTATTTTAGGCAGATTTTTGAAATGAACATACGATTTATTAAAATCAGTATATCCAAGAGACGGTGTCCCTTGTAAAATTTCATCATCTTTGATGTTTCTTGCTACTCCCGATTGAGCCTGCAATCTCACATTATTACCTATTGTCAAATGGCCTGCGATACCAACTTGCCCGCCAATCATACAGTTTTCACCAATTTTTGTTGAACCAGCAACACCTGATTGTGCTGCAATTACTGTGTTTTTGCCAATTTCAACATTATGTGCAATCTGAATTTGATTGTCTAATTTAACTCCTTGTCTTATAATTGTCGAACCAAGAGTTGCTCTGTCTATTGTCGTATTAGCACCAATATCAACGTTATCTTCAATAATAACGTTACCAATTTGTGGTACCTTACTGTAAACGCCTTCTTCATTTGGTACAAAACCAAAACCATCCGCACCAATAATAGTCCCGGAATGAATCGTACAATTGTTTCCAATTATAGTTTCTGAATAAATTTTAGCGCCTGCAAAAATATACACATTATCGCCAATAACAACATTATCCCCAATAAAACTGTTTGGGTAAATTTTTACATTGTCTCCTAAAACTACATTTTGCCCAATATAGCTAAAGCTTCCTAAATATAAATTTTCGCCATATTTAGTGCCTTCTGTAATAAAAGACTGTGGTTCTATTCCGTTTTTATTTAGTTTTACTTGATTGTAAAACTCTAAAAGCTTAGAAAAAGAAGCGTAAGCATCTTCTACTTTTATTAAAGTCGTGGTGATTTCCTGTTCTGGTATAAAGCTATCATTAACAATAGTTACAGATGCTTTTGTAGTATATATGTGGTTGATATATTTTGGATTGGCCAAAAAAGTAAGCGATCCCTCCTCACCTTCTTCTATTTTAGATAACCGAGAAACTTCTATATTGGGATTACCAACAACTTCTCCTTCTAAAATTCCCGCTATTTGTTCTGCTGTAAATTTCATTGCGACAAAAATATAAAAAATAGATTTTAAATGTTAATTTTAGATAAGTTGTTTTGGGAAACAGATATAATATTTTGTAACCAATTTAGATAAAGACCTTAAATTCAACTGATCAGATGCTTCTACAACATCTTCAATTGTTTTGTCTTTTTTCAAAATTCGTATCGGTTCAGCCTCTTTACTGTATGCCTGATTTTTAATTTTTCCGCCAAAGATAAAATAACCCGCCTCTAATTGTGTAATATGGTGTTCGTTAGCGAATTCTTCTTTCAGAGATTGCAATTCTTCAGCAGGTATTTTCTCTGCAGTAAGTTTAATTTTAAGTAAATCTCTATTAATAAGCATCTTACTCAAAGTCGAAAGGATGAAATCATCATACTTCTGCCAAGCTTTCAAAGCGCTGATAATGTCAAAATCATCAAGTTGAGAGAATAAATCTAATTTTTCAGCATCAAAGTCTTCTAAAGTCACTCTGTTCTTCATAAAATAAAAAAGAGGCTCGCTACACGGTAAAATCACACCTTTTAAAGTCAATTCTCTGGCTCTTTTTAACACCTTCATCAAAATCAACTCTGCCACCAGACTTGTTTTATGCAAATAAGCCTGCCAATACATTAGTCTTCTTGAAAGCAGAAACTTTTCAACTGAGTAAATTCCTTTTTCTTCGATGACCAAAACACCATCCACCACATTCATCATCTGAATCAAACGCTCAGAGTTTACATTTCCTTCAGCTACACCGGTGTAAAAACTATCTCTTTTAAGATAATCCATTCTATCCATATCCAGCTGACTGGAAATTAGTTGTAACATAAACTTTCGATGATAATCTCCTTTAAAAACCTGAATGGCCAGACTCAGTCTTCCTTCAAATTCTTCATTCAGCTGATTCATAAACAACAGCGAAATAGCTTCATGATTCACATCTTCGACGATACTTTTTTCCATTGCATGCGAGAAGGGTCCATGACCTATGTCGTGTAGCAAAATAGCAATGTACAGCGCATTTTCTTCTTCAGGTGAAATCGCAACCCCTTTAAAGCGAAGTGTGTCTACAGATTTCTGCATTAAATGCATACAGCCTAAAGCATGATGAAAACGCGTATGATTAGCGCCAGGATAAACCAAATACGACAATCCCATTTGCGAAATGCGGCGTAAACGCTGAAAATACGGGTGCTGAATTAAATCGTAAATAAGTTCATTCGGAATGGAAATAAACCCGTAAATGGGATCATTAAATATTTTTAACTTATTGATATGAGTCACTATTTGGTTTTTTTTAAGTCAACAAATATAAGTAATTAACTATAACGAAGTTTGCGTTTTTTGCTTAAAAATTGCTAAACGTTTAGCTTGAATATCAAATTAATAGCAATAACTTAAAAACTTATTCTGCAAAAAATACCATTCTTAGTTCTGAAATTTATACTATTTTTAATACTTTTTAAGTTCTATACTTCTAAATTGCATTAAAATAAAAAACGTTTATGGACAAGATAAAAATACTTTGGGTCGATGATGAAATCGATCTTTTAAAGCCACATATATTATTTTTGGAGAAGAAAAACTATAATGTAACTACTTGTAACAATGGTTTAGATGCTATTGCTTTATTTGAAGAGGATAATTTTGATATTGTATTCTTAGATGAGAATATGCCGGGAATGAGTGGACTCGAGACACTTTCTGAAATGAAAGAGAAAAAATCGGCAATTCCGATGATTATGATTACCAAAAGTGAAGAGGAATATATAATGGAAGAAGCCATTGGTTCTAAAATCGCTGATTATCTGATCAAACCTGTCAATCCGAATCAGATTTTATTGAGTCTAAAGAAAAACCTGGATCATTCGAGATTAATTTCTGAAAAAACAACCTTAGATTACCAAAAAGAGTTTCGAAAGATCTCTATGGAACTGGCTATGGTTAATTCTTTTGAAGACTGGATTGAACTATATAAAAAATTGATTTTTTGGGAATTAGAACTTGAAAATATTAACGATCAGGCCATGATCGAAATTCTTGAGTCTCAAAAAGTTGAAGCCAATTCACAATTCGGAAAATATATTGAAAGAAACTACGAAGACTGGTTTGCTCCAAAAGCAGATAAACCAATTCAGTCACACAATTTGTTTAAAGAATTAGTAGTTCCGGAGATCAAAAAGAAAGACAAACCGATTTTGTTTGTGGTTATTGATAATCTTCGTTACGATCAGTGGAAATCATTTGAAACCGTTGTTTCTAATTATTACAAACTAGAAAAAGAAGTGCCTTATTTCTCTATACTTCCAACAGCTACCCAGTATGCGCGTAATTCTATTTTCTCTGGTCTATTACCAATAGAAATGGAAAAGCAATTTCCTCAATATTGGAAAAATGACGTGGAAGATGGTGGTAAAAACCTGTATGAAGCTGAATTTCTTTCGGCACAATTAAAACGCTTAGGTCTAAATATTAAAGAAGATTATTTTAAAATCACCAATTATGCCGGTGGAAAAAAACTAGCGGAAAACTTCAAAGCCTTAAAAGGTAACGACTTGGTAACTGTAGTCTATAATTTCGTAGACATGTTGTCACATGCTAAAACCGAAATGGAAGTAGTAAAAGAATTGGCTTCTGATGATAAAGCGTATCGCTCTCTGACTTTAAGCTGGTTTAAAAACTCACCTCTTTTGGAAATCATCCAACAAGCACAGCTTCTAGGCTTTAAATTAATTCTAACAACCGATCACGGTACTATTAATGTAAAAAATCCTTCGAAAGTTGTTGGAGATAAAAATACAAGCTTAAATTTGCGCTACAAAACCGGGCGTAGTTTAACGTACGAGCAAAAGGATGTTTATGTAGTAAAAGAGCCTAAAGTGATTGGTTTGCCTGCCATAAACATGAGTAGCTCGTTTATTTTTGCTAAAAATGATTACTTTTTAGCCTACGTAAACAACTACAATCATTATGTGAGTTATTACAAAAACACTTATCAGCACGGAGGAATTTCATTAGAAGAAATGATTATACCGTTTTTGGTATTTAACCCTAAATAAAGTCTCCTGTCTCAGTTTACAGCCTCAAATAAAGACTGAAAACTGAGACTGCGACTATTAAAAATAAACAAAGATGAATATCGTTTTTTCATTAGATCAAATCAAAGAAGTAGCAGAGCAAATTTTAGCCTCAAATCCAAAAAAAATTATCCTTTTTAATGGAGAAATGGGTGTTGGAAAAACTACTTTAATCAAGCAGTTGTGTAAAAGTTTAGGCGTTCAGGATGCGACCAGCAGTCCAACTTTTTCTTTAGTTAACGAATACTATACTTCTAATAATGAGATTGTTTATCATTTTGACTTTTACCGATTAAACAAAGAAACCGAAGCTTTGGATATGGGTGTTGATGATTATTTGTACTCCGGAAACTGGTGTTTTATAGAATGGTCGGAAAAAATTGCGAATCTGCTTCCGGAAGAAACTTCTACAATTTCAATTGAGTTGCAGGCTGACGGACAGAGATCTTTAGAATTAGTCCTATGAAAAATCTAAAGGTTATATTTTTTTTTTATTTTTTATTGAATGCATTAAATGCATTTTCACAAACTTCAATTCCATCAGAATTAATAAATAAACCCAATACTGATGATTTGTATAAAGTTAAAGAAGGTGATATCGAGAGTCTTGAGGTGTTCGAAACCAACTATTTAAAAAATGAAAGTTATATAAATAAATGGGTTTTCAATTATTTGGCAGATACAATAGTCAGAGGGAGGTTATTCAAAAATGAAGAATTAAAGTCTGTATTTGAATATAATCTCGATCATGAAAAAAATATAATAGAAACAAAAGTGAATTTTTTCAGTCCTTATGTAAAAAATGATAAACTACATATACAATATAAATTCACTGATAATGTTAAAACTCTAATTTTTTTAGATAGCAATTCTCAAATAAAATCTAGAATGAAAGTAGAAATGGATTCGTTAAAGTCCCCAATAAAAATTACTTCTATCAATTCTAATAACGAAATCGAATCTCAAGAAACAGCCGATTATAATTATGAAACGAACAGTTATAATTACAAAGTATACAATTACAAAAATGAAATTGTTTTAAATAAAACAGAAGTTTATAATAGAGATTTTATACTAGAAAAGAATGATTTTGGTGATATTACTAAAATGATCTGGCCACTTTCTTCAAATAAAACAATAATAACTTTTGAATACAAATACGATAAGAAAGGTAATTGGATTAAACGAACCGAAAGAAATTTTGAAAATAATCAGGAATCAATTTCTTCAATCATCAAAAGAAATATAAAATATAAGGATTAGCTTCTATTAAATAAAAATGAATACCCAGAATACAGTTGAAATAATTCCTTTCTCTTCCGATTTAAAAGAACACATCAAAACCTTAAACATAGAATGGCTTCAAAAGTATTTTAGAGTTGAAGAAAGAGACGAAGTGGTACTTTCCAATCCACAGGAAGAAATTATAGACAAAGGCGGATTAATCTTTTATGCCAGATACAAAGGCGAAATCATTGGTACGGTTTCCTTAATGAAAATGAATAATGAAACATTTGAATTGAGTAAAATGGCTGTTTCAAATAAAGCGCAAGGTCTTGGGGTTGGGAACAAACTATTAGAACACTGCATGACCGTTGCCGAAAACAATAATATTAAAAAGCTATTCCTGTATTCCAATCGCATACTGCTTCCCGCACTTCATTTGTATGAGAAGTTTGGTTTTGTCGAAGCCCCTTTGGAGAATGTAAGTTATGAAAGAGCAGATATAAAGATGGAGAAAATTCTGTCTTAATTCTTAAACAAGTATTAGCAGAATTTTTACATTGATTTTAAAACTTTTTACGTAATTTGTACTCTTAATTTTTCGCACCACCCATGTCAATTACCTTAACTCCATTTACGAAACAGCAATTGTTGCCACAAGAAGAAAAACTTGAAATTGGCCGATTCAAAAGCGAACTTTTTATAGGAATTCCTAAAGAAACAAGTTATCAGGAACGTCGTATTTGCCTGACTCCTGATGCAGTAAACTCTTTGACTTATGAAGGGCATCGAGTTATGATTGAAGCAGGGGCTGGTGAAAGTTCAAGTTATTCTGATAAAGAATACTCAGATGCCGGCGCCGAAGTAACAAAAGATATTAAAAAGGTTTTTGGATGTCCATTGTTGCTTAAAGTAGAACCACCAACAATAGCCGAGATCGAAATGATCAATCCTGAAACGATTATAATTTCCGCCATTCAGTTAAAAACGAAGAAAAAAGCATACTTTGAAGCTTTGGCTCAAAAAAAGATCACTGCACTTGCTTTTGAATATATTAAAGATGAGGACGGATCGTACCCTGCAGTAAAATCATTAAGCGAAATTGCAGGAACGGCATCTATTCTTATTGCTGCTGAATTAATGATTACGGATGAATTTGGTAAAGGTCTTTTGTTTGGGAATATTACCGGAGTCCCTCCTACTGACGTCGTTATTCTGGGAGCCGGAACTGTTGGCGAATTTGCTGCCAAAACTGCAATAGGTCTTGGTGCAAATGTAAAAGTTTTTGACAATTCAATTACTAAATTGCGTCGTTTACAAAACAACCTAAACCAACGCATCTTTACGTCAACAGTTCAGCAAAAAGCTTTGCTAAAAGCATTGAGACGCTGTGATGTCGCTATTGGTGCCATGCGTGGGAAAGAACGTTGTCCTATTATTGTTACGGAAACCATGGTGGAACACATGAAAAAAGGTGCTGTAATTGTAGATGTGAGTATTGATACCGGCGGATGCTTTGAAACTTCAGAAGTTACAACACACGAAAAGCCAACTTTTATCAAAAGCAATGTTCTTCATTACTGTGTTCCAAATATACCTTCAAGGTATTCTAAAACAGCTTCATTATCAATAAGTAACATTCTGACTCCGTACTTGCTTCAAATAGCAGAAGATGGCGGATTGGAAAGTGCAATCAGATGCAATAAAGGATTAAAAAACGGAATTTATCTGTACCACGGAATTCTTACCAATAAAGCAATTGGCGAGTGGTTCGATTTACCGGATAACGATATTAATTTACTTGTATTTTAAGGGAACTTTAGTGTACCTTTGCAAAAAAAATATTTCATGAAGTTCGCACATCGTTTTGCTTATTATTTGATTGGTTTAGTTATAGGATGCTTTTTTGTAGCCCTTGTATTCAGTGGAAAAGATACGCGTTGCAATTATTTTCCAAACGCCAGGGTTTTAAACAATTTACGCACGAAGCCTTTTCAGTATTCTGATAAAGCAGTTCAGACTTTAAATGAAAAATGGGTTGATACAGCTGATATTAAAAATACACTGACATATGGAGATGTCGATTTTGATAAAAGTAATGTGCCTGTAAATAAAGGAAAACTTTACATCATCGAAGGTAAAACCTCTAAAAATAAAGAAATTATACTAAAAGTAATTAACTATGAGGATAAAGCGATTTTAGATGAGATTGTTAAGAAAGATAAAGAGTAATCGTAGTTAATACTCTTCTTTAAAACACTATTAATTCAATCGGTTATTATTTATTATAGCCAGTCTACTTCTCTAATTCCTTTTGATTTCAGGAATTCATTTGTTTTACTAAAGTGTTTATTTCCAAACCACTTTCCCTGATTAGCACTCATTGGTGAAGGGTGTCCGGATTCTAAAACATAATGCTTTGAACGGTCTATTTTTGCACCTTTTTTTTGAGCAAAGCTTCCCCATAACAGAAAAACAATATTTTCTTTCTGATCAGAAATGGCCTGAATTACGGCATCCGTGAATAAATTCCATTTCAGGTGTTTATGGCTATTTGGACTATCTTTGCGAACAGTTAACGAAGCGTTTAAAAGCAAAACTCCTTGTTGCGACCATTTTTCAAGATTGCCGGAGGTTGGCATAAAGATAGAATCGAGGTCATCATTTAACTCTCGGTAAATATTCCGCAACGATGGCGGAATCTTAACCGTGTCATTCACAGAAAAGCTTAAACCATTGGCTTCTCCTTCTCCATGGTACGGATCTTGCCCAATAATAACTACTTTTAAATTTTTAAAAGTACAGGTATTGAAAGCTGAAAAAATTAATTCTGCAGGCGGATAACAGGTATGAGTTTGGTATTCAGTTTCAAGAGTTGCTAGTAGTTCCTGAAAATAGTTTTTTTCATTTTCATCTTTTAGCACCGCTTCCCAGTCAAGAGAAAGATTGATTCTCATTTTTTGATTTTTATTACAAATTACGCAAAGTTTTTTTCAAAGTACTAATTAATAGTGCTATTTCGTTTTAAAACTTTGTAACTTTGAACCTTTACAACTTACGATATATAATGATATCTATTACTGAAAAAACACTACAAGATTTACAATTTCCAACAGTACTCGAAACCATTTCTGCAGGCTGTAATACTGATATAGGAAAAGAAAAAGCTTTACAAATAACTCCTTTTAGAGATAAAGAAACCTTGATGCAAGCTCTTATGCAAACATCAGAATATGTTTCCTCTTTTCAAAATAATAACGCCATTCCAAATCATGGATTTGACGCTATAACTCACGAAATTAAGTTTCTGGCTATAGAAGATAGCTTTTTGGAAGTTGGCAGTTTTAGAAAAATTGCCACGCTTTCTTCAACGTCCAACTTTTTATTGAATTTTCTTAAAAAATTTGACGATTACTACCCTAATCTAAACACTAGGGCTTCTCGCGTAGAGTATACAAAAGACATCGTAACTACCATTGATGCGATTGTAGATAAGTACGGAGAAATCAAAGACAATGCTTCACCGACTTTACTGAGTATAAGGCAAAATATGAATATAGTACGTGGTAAAGTAAATCAAAGCTTTGGCGTTGCACTTTCACATAATAATAGCCTTGGTTATTTAGATGATATTAAAGAAAGTTTTGTACAAAACCGACGTGTTTTAGCAGTTTTAGCTATGTATCGCCGAAAGGTAAAAGGTTCTATTTTAGGAACTTCTAAGACCGGAAGTATCGCCTATATTGAACCTGAAGCTACTTTGCAATATTCTAGGGAATTGGCTAATTTAGAATACGAAGAGAAGGAAGAAATTACCCGTATTTTAAAGCAATTATCTAATGCTATTCGTCCATACCTGCCTTTGCTAATTGAATATCAGGAATTTTTAAGTGATATTGACGTTGTTGCCGGAAAAGCAAAATACGCCAATAGAATCAACGGAATACTGCCTACAATTACGGAAGAAAGAAGATTGTTTTTCAGAGAGGCCTACCACCCAATTTTATACCTCAATAACAAGCAAAAGAACGAAGTTACACATCCGCAGACGATTGAATTAAAGCAAGATAACCGAATTATTGTCATTTCAGGTCCTAATGCAGGTGGGAAAACAATTTCCCTAAAAACAGTTGGTTTGTTACAGTTGATGTTACAATCCGGGATGTTAATTCCGGTCCATGAACGAAGTGAAACTTTCTTGTTTGACAGAATTTTAACGGATATCGGAGATAATCAATCCATTGAAAATCACCTAAGTACCTATAGTTACCGTTTAAAAAACATGAATTATTTCTTAAAAAAATGCAATAAGAAAACCATGTTTTTAATTGACGAATTTGGTACAGGTTCTGATCCTGAATTAGGAGGTGCTTTGGCCGAAATATTCCTGGAAGAATTCTATCACCGTGAAGCTTTCGGAATTATTACAACACATTATTCTAATTTGAAAATTTTGGCAAATGAGTTGCCATTTGCTACAAATGCAAATATGATGTTTGATGAAAAATCTCTTGAGCCAATGTATAAACTGGCTTTGGGACAGGCTGGAAGTTCATTTACTTTTGAGGTTGCATTAAAAAACGGGATTCCGTTTGGATTGATTAATCGTGCTAAAAAGAAAATTGAAGTAGGCAAAGTTCGCTTTGATAAAACAATTGCAACACTTCAGAAAGAACGTTCTAAGTTGGAAAAAACTTCTATTAATCTAAAAGAAGAAGAAACAAGGGCTCGTGAAGAAAGCAAAAAGATGGAAAACATCAATGTAAAAATCAAACAAAAACTGGAGAGCTATCAGGAATTATATGATAGTAATCAGAAGACGATATATATAGGTCAAAAAATAGAAGACATCTCTGAGAAATACTTTAATAATAAAAACAAAAAAGAGCTTATAGGAGAGTTTTTGAAAATTATAGAAATTGAGAATTCAAAGCGTAAAAAAGCTACTCCAAAAGAAGCTAAGGCCATAATCGAAAAGAAAAAAGAAGTAATTGCTGAAATTACAGTAAAAGTAGAGGAAATTCGAAAAGAGAAAAAAGAGAAAAAACTTAAACCTGTAATCGAAAAACCAAAACCAATTTTAAAAGTTGGTGACAGAGTCAGAATGCTTGACGGAAGATCTGTTGGAAGTATTGACGCCATCGAAAAAAATAAGGCAACGGTCAACTACGGAATTTTTACTTCAAAAGTAAGTTTGGATGAATTGGAATTGGTGGAAGCTGTTAAAAAGTAAATTTTGAGCTCTAACCCTGTTTTTGAACCTTTAAAAGTTTAAAAAAGAAGCAAAAAATAAAATAAAGCGATTTACGCAACAATTTCTTGAAAGACAATTACGAAGATGGATAATTTTCAAAAACAGCTTAAATTTGATTTATGAAAGCTGTTTTCGATTTATAAAGCTTATTGCTTTTATTGTTTTAATAAATAAAACTAATACATATAATTATCGTCATTTTTGATATTTCCTGAATCTTGAAACCTGAAATTTTTCACCAAATGCAAAATCTTCCAAAAAACAAAAAAATAATCCTCTTTGACGGTGTTTGTAATTTATGCAACGGTGCTGTTCAGTTTATCATCAAACATGATAAAAAAGATAATTTTCGTTTTGTGGCTTTGCAATCTGAGTTGGGAATTGAGATTTGTCAATATATTGGTGTAGATCAGAAGAAAATAGATAGCATTATTTTATACAATCCCGGTGTTGCCTATTATCTTAAATCATCTGCCGCAATTGAAATTGCCGATAACCTGGGTGGAATTTACAGTTTGCTTTCTGTTTTTAAAATTTTACCCGAAAAACTTAGGAATTACCTTTATGACTACGTTGCCAAAAACCGTTACAAATGGTATGGCAAAAAAGAGAGCTGCATGATTCCAACTGTGGAATTGAAAGCGAAGTTTCTTTAAAATTCAAATTCCAAAATATAAAATTCCAAATTCCAAATTCCAAATTCCAAATTCCAATACTTAGCGCAATACTTGTCACTTCGACGAAGGAGAAGTCACGTACGCTAATCGATAAAGATTTCCTGTAATAAAAAATCCCAAATTCACGATAATTGGAATTTGGGATTTTTCTATTGAAATTTTCAGATCTTATTATCTAATCAATTTTCTGTATTTCAAACGTTTTGGAGTTAAATCACCACCTAAACGTTTCTTTTTGTTCTCTTCATAATCAGAGAAACTTCCTTCGAAGAAATATACTTCAGAATCTCCTTCGAATGCTAGAATGTGAGTACAAATTCTATCTAAGAACCATCTGTCGTGCGAAATAATTACAGCACAACCAGCAAAGTTCTCTAAACCTTCTTCAAGTGCACGTAGTGTATTTACGTCAAGATCATTCGTAGGTTCATCCAGTAAAAGAACGTTTCCTTCTTCTTTCAATGTCATGGCTAGGTGCAGACGGTTACGCTCTCCACCAGACAACATCGAAACTTTCTTATTTTGTTCACCGCCACCAAAGTTAAAACGTGATAAATAAGCTCTTGAGTTTACTTGCTTTCCTCCCATCATTACTAATTCCTGACCGTCAGCAAAATTTTCCCAAATCGATTTGTTCGGATCAATATTCGAGTGTGACTGGTCTACGTAAGCAATCTTTACAGTTTCACCAACAGAAAATTCCCCACTATCAGTAGCTTGTTCTCCCATAATCATTTTGAAGATGGTCGATTTACCAGCACCGTTTGGCCCAATGATACCAACAATACCTGCTTGTGGCAAAGTGAAATTTAAATTATCATATAATAATTTATCCCCAAAGGCTTTGGCAACATTTTTTGCTTCGATAACATTCGTACCTAAACGTGGACCATTTGGAATGTAGATTTCCAAGTTTTCATCCAATTGTTTTTGGTCTTCATTTAATAGTTTGTCGTAGTTCTGTAAACGAGCTTTTTGTTTCGTTTGACGACCTTTTGCTCCCTGGCGAACCCACTCCAACTCGCGCTCTAAAGTTTTTCTTCTTTTAGAAGCTACTTTTTCTTCCTGAGCCATACGGTTTGATTTTTGATCCAACCAAGAAGAATAGTTTCCTTTCCAAGGAATACCTTCTCCTCTATCCAACTCAAGAATCCAACCTGCTACATTATCAAGGAAATATCTATCGTGCGTTACAGCAATTACAGTTCCCGAATATTGTGCTAAATGCTGTTCTAACCAAAGTACAGATTCAGCATCAAGGTGGTTGGTAGGCTCATCCAAAAGCAATACGTCAGGCTGTTGCAATAACAAACGACATAAAGCTACACGACGACGCTCACCTCCTGAAAGATTTTTAATTGGTGTGTCTCCTTCCGGTGTACGTAAGGCATCCATTGCGATTTCAAGTTTTGTATCAATTTCCCAAGCACCAAGAGCATCGATTTTATCTTGTAAAGCTGCCTGACGATCCATCAACTTATCCATCTTATCCTGATCTTCGTAATTTTCAGGAAGACCAAACAAATCATTAATCTGATTGTACTCTTCAAGAACAGCCATAGTTTCAGCAGCTCCTTCACGAACAATTTCAATAACAGTTTTAGAGTCATCAAGGATTGGTTCTTGTTCTAAGTAACCTACAGTGTAACCTGGTTGAAAGACAACATCACCCTGATAGTTTTTATCAACTCCTGCAATAATTTTTAAAAGTGATGATTTTCCGGAACCATTAAGACCTAAAATACCAATTTTAGCTCCGTAAAAGAAACTCAGGTAAATATTTTTAAGCACTGGTTTGTCTGCTCCCTGATAGGTTTTACTCAATTTTTGCATTGAGAAAATTACTTTCTTATCGTCTGACATATTATGTTTATTGTTATTAGTTTATTTTTATTAATTTGATAGTGCAATAGACGGTGAATTATACCCTTCCTTTCAAAGCGTTAAAAACCCAGGCGATAGAGAAAAAACCAACTCCAACTGCAACAAATCCCCAACCGGAAACGTCTCTGTATCTAAAAGCGCCAAGACCTATAAGTAACAATCCCATAAGTACCATTATAAAAGTAGCCCATCCTAAAATGGTATTTTTATTCATTCCCATAATTGCGTTATTAGTATTTTAAAAGTAGTATTTTTTTAGAGATGCAAATATCGTGAATTTTAGTAAATCTTAGATCGTTTTTTGTGTAACATATTTTAAAATTGTTTCGCACAAAATATCAGGATTTATTGGCTTGTCCAGTTTTTCTAAAATTTTAGCTTTTTGAAAATTATTGCTGCATATATTTTCTGAAATGGCTGTCAGTGCTACAATTGGTATTTCAGGTTTTAAACCGCTAATAATTTCTGATGCTTCAAAACCATCCATAATTGGCATCATAATGTCCATCAGTATTATTGCGTATTTTTTTTCTTTTACTTTCTCTACTGCTTCAAGACCGTTATTGGCCACATCACATTTAAAACCTTTGCTGATTAGAATTTTACTGGTTAACAACTGATTTATTTTATTGTCTTCAACTAGCAAAACGTCAATATTTGGGAGCTCGTCTTTTTGTTCCTTATTATTTATAAAACAAGATTCATTTTGGATTTCATTAGAAATATCAAAATCGATTACAAATGAAAAAGTAGTTCCTTTATCTTTTTTAGATTTAACTTCAATCGTACTATTAAAAAGTTTTAAGGTTTTCTTTATAATGGAAAGCCCCAATCCACTTCCTCCATAATTAATATTGATTTCAGTAGACTCTTGTATAAAGGGTTCAAATATTTTATTTTGAACGCTCTCTGAAATTCCAATTCCTGTATCAGAAATATCAAATTTAACACTGGCATTATCGTTATTAGATTTAATCAGTTCTGCCTTTAAAGTTACTTCTCCATTTTTTGTGAATTTTGTAGCATTTGTCATCAGCTCCATAATAACCTGAGTGAATCTTATTTCATCACTCTTTAAAGTCTGTGGAATTTTGTCGTCAAAATCAAGTAGTATGGTATTGTGGTTCGTGGCATTGATTTTAAACATTTCAATTACGGCGTTCAATATCTCTTTAAGATTAATATCTTTAAACTGTAAATTAATAGTATCGTCTCGTTTTAGATTTTTAAAATCTACTATATTATTGATAAAGCCCAAAAGATAATCGGAAGAAAAATTTAAATTTTTAATATAGTCTTTCTTAAGTTGTTCCGATTTTTCGTTTTCAAGCAAATAGGCTGTTCCTCTGATCGTATTTAAAGGAGTTTTTAATTCGTGTGTTACAACATCCAGAAAATTATCTTTTATTTTTGAGGCTTCGTTTAACTCTTTGTTTATTTTTTCCAATTCCGAATTTTTCCTTTCCAGAATCAAATTAACCTTCATTTTATACTGATAGGCTCTGAACTGAATCATAAATAACACTATTAGTATTGTAACTAGCAGTAATGAAAAAAACAGCAGATAATTTTTATAAGACTCACTTACGCTTTCAAGTCTGGCTTCATTAATTTTTCTTCTATTTTCAATATTTTTTATTTTCAAAGTATTATTCAATTTGTTTGATTTTTGAATAAGCCTCATTCTAAATTGATTGAGTCTGATATACTTTGATACTGAGATTTGATAAAATTTTGTTGCAGTTGCCAGATCACCCGTATTGTAATAATACATTGCCTTCAGCTCATTGAGCTTTGCATCATAAGGAACTCTCCCGTCTGCGTAGGGTATTTGAGTTTTTTCTACAAGCTGGAGATACTTATAGACACTATCATTTTCTTTCAGGTGGTAATAATCTTCGGATATGAAGAGATATAAATTGGGAATCTTAAAATTATTTTTCTTCGACGTATTGCTTTTCTTAATGTTTTCAAGCGAAATCATAGCAAAATGAATCGATTTCTTGTAATCTTTATGTGTCTTATAATATACCGAGAGGTTGTAGTTTATGTTTATATTGTCCTCATGGTTGCCATATTTTTTTATTAATTGTTGCGCTTTCAAATCGTATTGATGAGACAATAACTTATTGCCTTCATAATACCTTAAATCACCAAGGGCTTCATACAATAGCGCCAACTCCCGTTTGTTATTGTATTTCTTTAAAATCTGAAAATTCTCAAGAAGATATGTATTAGGAGTTCCGAAATTTCGTAAATAAGAAATTAGCTTAATACATTCCCTATGAAAAAGCAAAAGACCTACAGTGTCTCTTCTTGATTTTAAAGAAGCTTCTGTTTCATTTAAGATTTTAAGTCCCAAAAGATGATTTTGAACATTTTCTGTTCTGATTAGTTTTTTGATACTATCAATCTTTGACACTATAGCATCTGGGTTTGTTTTTAAGAGAATTTGAGACTGGGCATAACTCTTAAAAACAGTAGATAGGCAAACAAATAACACAAGAATGACTTTTATTCTTGTGTTGCATAGATATAAGGTAGATGGGGTCACCGAATTGTTTTATGTAAATAATATTCAGGAAATATAATGAAATTACATTGTCTTTGCTATAATTATAGTTAATTAATTACATGTTATTATGATAAATCACTTGTAGAACTCTATTAGTTTTGAGTATTTAATAATAAAAAGCTAAATACACCTCATTGATTAAGATTTTAAACAACACTATTTCAGCGTAATAAATCAGAATAAATGGATATATTCACTTAAGACGAAGACACTTGTAATAGAATATTGTTTTTAAATTATTTAATTAAATATTTTATACAGCATTTCTTTTAATAAATCAGATTGCGGCAATGCATTAGCTCCTACTCCTTTGCTTTTAATATCTACATCACGCAGGGCTCCTACAATCTGACTTACTTTACGCATGGGATAATTTTTAATGGCCAAATCATACTCCTTTAAAAAATAAGGGTTTACACCAATAGCTGCTGCGACATTTTTAGGGTTTTTATCTTTCAGTCCATGATATTTTAAAAGTTGAACAAAGAATCCAAACACCAATCCTGTTGTCATTACCAGTGGATATTCTTTAGGATTGTGAGCAAAATTCTCTGCAATTTTATAGGCTTTGAGCTGGTTTCGCTCCCCTATCGCTTTTCTTAACTCAAAAACATTATAATCTTTACTAAATCCAATATTCTCCTCAATATGCTGGGGCGTAATTACTGTTCCTTTCGGTAGAATAATTTGTAGTTTCTCGAGCTCATTATTAATCTTACTCAAATCAGTACCTAGAAATTCAACCAGCATTGCATTGGCTTTTGGATCAATGGTGTACTTTTTTCCTGCAAGCACGCGTTTTATCCAGTCTCCAACCTGATTTTCGTATAATTTTTTACTTTCATACACGACTCCTTTCTGAGCCAGTAGTTTAGTTACTTTTTTTCGCTTATCCAGTGTTTTGTATTTATAACAGAAAACCAATACGGTTGTTGTCATTGGATTGGCAACATAAGATTCGATCTTGTCAATTGTTCTCGATAAATCCTGTGCCTCTTTTACGATAACAACTTGACGATCAGCCATCATAGGATAGCGCTTGGCCGTTGCTACAATATCTTCAACAGAAACATCTCTTCCGTAAAGAACGGTTTGATTGAATCCCTTTTCTTCTTCAGCAAGGACATTTTGTTCAATATACTCCGATAGTTTATCAATATAATAAGGTTCTTCACCCATTAAAAAATAAATCGGTTTTATATCTCCGGCTTTTATCTCATTAACAATTTTTACAACTTCGTCCATTCAAATTTTGTTTCAAGCTCCAGATTTCGGTTTATGGCTTCAAAACTTGAAACTTTAAACCAGAAAGCTGAAACTATTTTATATTTTTGCCTTATGTTAAAACTAAATTTCCCAACATATACTTTCCGATTCAAAAATAGCGAAAATAAAGTGTCTATTTTTGATGAAATAAGGAAAAAATTTATCATTCTTACTCCAGAAGAATGGGTTCGCCAACATGTTGTTCGTTTTTTAATGACCGAGAAAAAATACCCTAAATCGCTAATAAATGTAGAAAAAGTGCTCACTGTCAATGGATTGAGAAAAAGATATGATGTTGTTGTATTTAATTCTGATGGCTCTATACATATACTGGTAGAATGTAAAGCCCCTGAGGTTAAAATCTCGCAAGCAACTTTTGATCAGATTGCCCGTTATAATATGACAATGCAGGCACGGTTTTTGAATGTTACAAACGGACTGAGTCATTTTTACTGTCAGATGGATTTTGAAAATGAAAAATATCAGTTTTTAAGAAGTTTACCTGATTATAACAAATAATATTAAAATAAATAAAAATTACTTTTGGATAAAATAGCTGTTGTAATTTTAAATTGGAATGGAGTAAAATTATTGGAACAATTTTTACCTTCTATTATTCAATTTTCTGAGGGAGCTCAAATATACGTTGCTGATAATGCTTCGACAGATGATTCTCTAACTTTTGTTAAGAGCAATTTTCCCACAATAAAAATCGTTCAAAACAATGGTAATCATGGTTTTGCAAAGGGTTACAATGATGCTTTGCAACATATTGATGCTGAGATTTATGCTTTGGTTAATTCAGATATAGAAGTAACTCAAAATTGGCTAAATCCTATCATTGAAACTTTTGAGAATGAAAAGTTAACTGCCATTATTCAGCCTAAGATTCTGGACCATAAGAACAAAGAATACTTTGAATATGCAGGTGCAGCTGGTGGTTTCATTGATAAATACGGGTTCCCTTTTTGTCGCGGACGTATTTTTGATACTATCGAAAAAGATAATGGACAATATGATGATAATTGTGAATTGTTCTGGGCGTCAGGAGCTTGCTTTTTTGTAAGAAGCGAAATTTACCATGAACTGGGAGGTTTTGATGAAACCTTTTTTGCACATCAGGAAGAGATTGATTTGTGTTGGCGTGCAGCAAATGAAGGACATACTATTAAGTACAATTCTGCTTCAGTTGTTTATCATGTTGGAGGAGCGACTTTGCAGCAAGGAAATCCTAAGAAAACCTTTTTGAATTTTAGAAATTCACTACTAATGCTTGTGAAAAACTTACCTAAAAAAGGACTCTTCTTTGTGATTTTCTTCCGAATGGTTTTAGACGGTATAGCTGGTATTCGTTTTCTTACACAAGGAAAGTTCCTGCATACCTTTGCAATTCTCAAAGCGCATTTCTCTTTTTATTGCATATCTTTAAAATACCTTAGGAAACGCAAAGATTTCCAGATACAGCAATACTATACCGTGAAAAGTGTCGTTTACTTGTATTACATAAAGAAATTACTTGTATTTAAGGAAATCTTTAACAGTAATCAAAATATTAAGAACTAAATTTGTAATCAACGTTTAATTAAATATAATACCTTATGAGAAAAATAGTTATCGCACTATCAGTATTAATGGCCTTAACTTCGTGTGTATCGAAAAAGCAATATGCAGCTTTAGAAGCTAAGAACAAAGAGATACAAGATTTATTAAACTCTTGTACAGTTAAATTAAATACTTGTCTGGAAGAAAAAGCAGGATTAGCAGCAACTGCTGAAAGTTATAAACAACACAATCAGGATTTAATCAGTACTTCTAAGGATTTAACTGTTTTAACTACTAAAGGAGCTGAAAACCTTGAAAAATCTTTAGAAAGTTTAAAAGAGAAAGATTTAAAAATATCAAGACTACAGGACGCTTTAACGAAGAAAGACAGTGTAACATTAGCTTTAGTTACAAGTTTAAAAGGAGCTGTTGGAATTAACGATCCAGATATTGAAATCAATGTAGAGAAAGGAGTTGTGTTTATTTCTATCGCAGATAAATTATTATTCAAAAGCGGAAGTTATGACGTAAGTGACAAAGCGAAATCTGTTTTAGCTAAAGTTGCAAAAGTTGTAAACGACAAACCAGATTTTGAATGTATGGTTGAAGGTCATACAGATGACGTTCCTTACAAAAGCAACGGAATTATCTTAGACAACTGGGATTTAAGTGTTAAACGTTCTACTTCAATTGTTCGTGTATTAACTAATGATCTTGGTGTAAACCCTGCTAAATTAATCGCTGCCGGTAGAAGTTCATATGTGCCATTAGTAGCTAATGATACTCCGGATAACAAAGCTCGTAACAGAAGAACTCGTATTGTGGTTATGCCAAAAATCGATCAATTCTACGATATGATTGAAAAAGAAATGAAAAAACAAGCGAAATAATCCCGCTTTTACATAGTTCATTAAACAGAAAAAGCAGGTCAATTGACCTGCTTTTATGTATTCCTAATTTTTTTAATAACCAATTAAATATAAATCAAGAATAGCATTATCTTTAATTTAACTAACTAAATTTTAACTAATCTAAAGTTAGTTATTTATTTTAGATATTTATATCATTTAAGTTTTTTTTTACAAATAGCCCTTATTGGCTATTTTTTTTATTTATAAAGATAGCACTATACTATTTATTACTTAAAAAAATCAAGAAATTCTATTTTATCCCATAATTCAAAGGCAACATTTCAGCTACTCTTTCTTTTGCAATTTGACCTAAGAAAACAATATCTGATATGTTAGATATATTTCCGTATTTATAAACATAAAAAGTATTTGTCTCAAAAATAACACTTGATTCTTCTTTGTTTTTAAATAAAACATCGTATGATGCAATAATATCTTTATCTTGTTGTTGGGCTTGCTTTACTACTTCTACCTTTGTAGAGAATTCTTCTTTGGATATTTTGAAACAATTATCGGAAATAACCGTATCACTATTTTTAGATAATAAAAATTCATCTTTGCTCCATGTACCATTGGATAAATTTCTAAAAAAATTAATTAGAGAACCTTTAAATGCTTCTTCCCTCTTTGTCAAAATTAGATCCGAATTGGCTATTTCTTCAAAATGACTCAAACCAGAATAAAAGTTTTTGACTACATCGCTCGATAATACACTTCGTTTACTAAACGTAACTTCGAAGTTTTGCAATTCATAGCTGATTTTGTAACCCAAAGAAGGATTTATGATTATTAATGGCTTATCGGAAAAAGCTTTTAAAACAAATTTTTCTTTATCATATTTAAAATAAATATCATCTTCATTTTGAATTACAACTTTTTTACTGTTTACTGTTTTTCCGATAAAATACTCTCTGAATATTTTTAACTTCTGATCCCTTCTAAACATATCTTTTCTGTTCACCACAACTTCTTTAAGCGAATTTTTGGCAAAATTCAAGTGTATATTAAGATTCTTTTGAAAATCAGAACCCGCAATATATTTATTTTCGTATCCTAGAAAGCTCACTACTAGAACGTTATTAGCTTTTGGATCATACTCTAAGGTAAAGTTACCATTGCCATCAGAAATTGTTGAAATTGTTGTTCCGTCTAAATAGATTAAAGCTCCTGGTAGTGGTGTGTTTTCTTTATCAGAAACTTTACCATTCATCCTTTGGCTAAAGGAATTTAGAGAACAAAAAAGAAAATAGAGGAAAATTAGTTTTTTCATAGTTTAATTATAAATATTCACCACTAATTAACACTATTATATTTATAATACAAAAAAAATATTATTCTTTTTACAAAATATCAATATCTCCTTTTCCTTCTCTCACGACTATCGGTTCATGCTCTGACAGGTCTATAATTGTTGAACCCACATTGTCACCATATCCGCCATCAATAACCAGATCTACCAGATTTTGCCATTTTTCAAAAATCAATTCCGGATCAGTCGTATATTCAATTACATCATCTTCATCACGAATAGAAGTTGATACAACAGGATTTCCTAATTGACGAACAATTTCAAGAATAATATTATTATCGGGTACACGAATACCAACAGTTGTTTTCTTTTTAAACTCTTTAGGCAGGTTATTATTTCCCGGTAGAATAAAAGTATATGGTCCCGGTAATGCTCTTTTTAGAATTTTAAAAGTTGACGTATCGATCTGGCGTACATAATCGGATAGATTGCTTAAGTCGTGACAGATGAATGAAAAATTTGCTTTCTCCAGCTTAACACCTTTTATTTTTGCAATTTTCTCCAAAGCACGTGAATTAGTAATATCACAACCTAAACCATAAACAGTATCGGTTGGGTAAATTACCAAACCTCCGTTTTGAAGTACTTTTACCACTTTGGCTATTGCAGCTTCACTCGGTTTGTCAGGGTATATTTTTATGAACTCAGCCATTTTTTTAGAATAATGAAGTTAGATTATAGAACAAAGACTGATCTTTAGTTCTTTTAAGTTTTTAAAATAAACAACAACATTTCAATTAAAATAAATTTAAAAAATCTTTATTCTCTTGAAAAGTCATGAAAAATTGCGAAGATTGAAAATGAAATGCAGTAATGAAAAATTAAATTTCTTTAAAAATCTATTTTCTGTCATCTTTTTTCTATGCTTTTTTCTTAGCCTACAACATCTAATTTAGCAAATCTTAACAACAATTTCTTGATTCCGCCTACCTCGAATTTTATTTCAGCTTTTTTATCGGCGCCAACACCTTCCAAATTCACTACCTCGCCTTTTCCAAAACGTTCATGCATCACTACATTTCCAATTGTCAATTTGTTATCAAACAAATTTGGAGCACCACTATTTGGGTTGGTTCCTACAACTGGTTTTAATTTTCGAATATTCAAGTCCGGTTTCGGATCATTGCCTGTAACATGCTTAGGTGGGGTACTTCCAATTGGTTTTGCCAAGCGCAGTTTTGATTTATCTATATCTCCAAAAATATCACCGTCAATTGGTGACTTGTAGCGATAGTTGGTTTCTGCCGGTGTTAAATACTCCAGATATTGACCGTCAATTTCTTCAATAAAGCGGGATGGTTCACTATCTGTCAGTTTACCCCAACGGTAACGTGACTGTGCGTAAGTCAAATACGCCTGATGTTCTGCACGTGTTAAAGCTACGTAAAATAAACGACGTTCTTCCTCTAATTCACTACGGGTACTCATACTCATGGCACTTGGAAACAGATCCTCTTCCATTCCCACCACAAAAACATGAGGGAATTCAAGTCCTTTAGCCAGGTGAATGGTCATCAAGGCAACACGATCTTCATCAGAAGTATCTTTATCCAAATCTGTAGCCAGTGCCACATCTTCCATAAATTCTGATAAAGCCCCTCTTGCACCGTCGATTTCTTTTTGTCCTTCGGTAAAATCTTTCAGACCGTTTAAAAGCTCTTCAATGTTCTGAATCTTTGCCATTCCTTCCGGCGTAGCATCTTTCTTCAACTCCTGAACAAGTCCTGTTTTTTTGGCTACATAATCTGTAATATAAAAAGCATCCTGATTCTGGTCGATCACCTGAAAATTCTGGATCATGGTAACAAAGTCTTTTATTTTATTCTTTGTACCCGTGTTTAATTTCAAGTCAATTTTATCAATATTAACCATTACTTCCCAGATCGAACGTTTGTAATGATTGGCAGCAATTGTAAGTTTTTCAACGGTTGTATCTCCAATTCCACGAGCAGGATAATTGATAACACGAATCAAAGCCTCTTCGTCTTTTGGATTGATTACCAGGCGTAAGTAACACAATACATCTTTAATTTCTTTACGTTGGTAGAAGGATAATCCTCCATAAATTCTGTATGGAATATCACGCTTTCTTAACGCATCCTCCATCGCACGTGACTGTGCATTCGTACGATATAGAATGGCAAATGAACCGTTATGTAACTGATTTTGCATTTTTTGTTCAAAAATGGTACTGGCAACAAAACGCCCTTCTTCGGCATCAGTTAAACTTCTGTGGACTTTTATTTTTGCCCCAAAATCATTTGCTGTCCAAACTACTTTATCCAGTTTGGTCTTATTGTGTTCCATTACGGTATTTGCGGCTTCCACTATGTTTCGGGTAGAACGATAATTTTGCTCCAAACGGAACATTATTACGCCTTCATAATCCTTCTGGAAATTCAAAATATTATTAATATTCGCTCCACGGAAGGCATAAATACTCTGCGCATCGTCTCCAACCACGCAAATATTTTGAAATTTATCCGATAACGCTCTTACAATCAAATATTGAGAATGGTTTGTATCCTGGTACTCATCCACCAGAATATAGCGGAAACGATTTTGATATTTCGCTAAAACTTCCGGAAAACGAGTTAGTAATTCATTGGTTTTAAGCAGTAAATCATCAAAATCCATAGCTCCTGCTTTAAAACAGCGCTCTACATACTGCTGATAAATCTCACCTAAACGTGGTCTTTTAGCCATTGCATCGGCTTCGACTAATTCAGGGTTATTAAAATAGGCTTTTACTGTAATCAAACTGTTTTTGTAGTTCGAAATACGGCCTAAAATCTGTTTTGGCTTATAGATGTCACGATCCAGCTGCATTTCTTTTATAATAGAAGAAATCAACCTGGCAGAATCCTGAGAATCGTAAATCGTAAAATTTGAAGGATACCCTAAATGATCCGATTCCGCACGAAGAATACGCGCAAAAATCGAGTGGAAAGTTCCCATCCAAAGATTCTTAGCTTCACTGGCTCCCACGATATCCGAAATCCTGTGTTTCATTTCGCGGGCCGCTTTATTGGTAAAAGTAAGTGATAAAATATTGAAGGCATCAATCCCCTGAGCCATCAAATAAGCAATTCTAATGGTTAAAACACGAGTTTTTCCTGAACCTGCACCTGCAATAATAATCATTGGCCCGTCTTTCTTTAAAACTGGCTGTCTTTGTGCTTCATTGAGCTGGTCAATGTACTTTTGCATGAAATTTTTCTCCATAATGATGCAAAATTAAGAATTATACCTTTAATAAGCTACTAAGATTCTAAGGTTCTAAAGCACTAAGTTTTTTATTTTTTCTGACCTCACAGAATGAACCTATTATTACTTAAGATTTAAAGATCTTAACTTTATAAATAGATAACTTTGCTTACATTCTCTACAAAATTCAGTACGCAGTGGTAACTATTTGACTAAAAAAAGCTGTTGGTTGTTTTTAATTTATTTGAAAGAAAATTCTTTATTTTAAGTATTGAATAGTACTATATTTGCAGAACTAATGAAATTTTAATGAAAGTATTACTTACCGAAAATGCCGAAAATACTTATTTCGAAATCATAAACAAGTATTCAGAAACTAAAGCAAAGTTGTTTTCTAAAAACACCATTTCAATTCTTAATATGATAGCGCAGAATAATCATATTGGAGTAAAGTACAAGAAAACGGAATATCGGAAGTTTCTGCTATCACGTCAAATCTATTTGTTTTATAGAATTGAAGAGGAAGTTCTTTATGTAGTTTTATTTTGGGATAACAAACGAAATCCACTAAATCTAGATATTGAACTTAGTTCTTAGTTTTTCTTTAAACTCCGAATAGTCAATAGTACGACCTGCTTTAATGTCTTCTTCGCTTTTTTGAAACTCCTGAACTAATATTTCTTCCGGGAATAATATTGCTGTAATAAGCTTTACTTCCTGATGTGTGAAGTTTTTTGATTTTAATTTCCGATAATATGTCGCATGTTTTAAGCCTAGTTTTTGCATAAAAAACTCTGCTTTATAATAGGATTTACCAATTAACTCAGGCAGGTTATTGATGTAATTCTCATAATTTTCAACTATTTCTATCATATTATGATATTTTAAAGTGATAAAACATGATACAAAAATAGTGTTTTTTTATTGCAACAACATTATAGTTTATTAATTTTAGCTTATTAAGCTTAAAGAATGTATCCTTAGAAACTTAGCGCCTTAGTCCCTTAGAACCTGACTACTTATAAAACACATCGTACGAAAATCTAATTAAAGTACCGATTACAACAATTAAGAAGAACACACGAATAAAACCATTGCCTTTATTTATTGCAAGTTTTGCCCCAAGCCATCCCCCTAGCCCGTTGCTTGCTGCCATTGGAATAGCGATTGTCCAAATGATTTTCCCTTTAATTGCAAACAAACAGATTGAGCCAAAGTTGGTTGCCAGATTCACCATTTTTGCATTTGCGGAAGCATGTAAAAAGTCAAATCCCATCAAAGCAATAAAAGCTACGACAAAAAAACTTCCGGTACCAGGACCAATAAAGCCATCATAAAAACCAACGATTATACTAATGACAACTGCATACAGGATTTGTGTTCCAAAAGAATGATCTTTAGCCTCATGCTGTCCAAAGTTTTTCTTGGCATAGGTATAAATCAGCAACAGTGACAAAACCACCAACAAAAGTGGCTTCATAAAATCATTGCTTACATAAGTTAGTAAGGTCGACCCCAGAAATGCCGATGGGACGGCCAAACACATCATAATTAAAAGAAGCTTCCACTGAATCACCACTTTTTTGAGATACTGAAAGGCCGCAAATGCAGTTCCTGTAAAAGCAGGCAATTTTAAGGTACCAATCACGGTAGAAACGGGTAAATTGGGTAACAGAATCAGTCCCATTGGGGTTTGAATTAATCCTCCGCCACCTACTATCGCGTCTATAAATCCTGCCGCAAAAGCTGCTAAACAAAGTAAAATTATGATGTAGTTTTCCATTATGATTGTATTTGAACTGTTTTTAAGTACGCTGCACAAAAGTAAACTTCCAGATTGTCTATTACAATAATTTTAAAGTGGATTTCTCCTCAAAAAGTATATTTTTGCTTAAAATTTAAACCCAATGGATTTTACAAAAATTATAGAATTAGCCAGTTACACTCTACCTGCTGTTGTTACCGGATTTGTTGCTTACAGTTTTTTTGAATTGCACATTAAAAACTTTGATAAGAAACGCAATTTTTTATTAAATAAAGAAGCTCATAAGGAATCATTACCAATACGATTACAGGCTTATGAGCGCATGACTCTGTATTTAGAGCGTATCAATCTAACCAAGTTACTAATCCGAATTGCGCCTATTTCAAACGAAAAACATGATTATGAAAACTTCTTAATCGATCAGATAGAACAGGAATTTGAGCATAATTTAACGCAACAAATTTATATGTCGGATGAATGCTGGACGATTATTACAACAGCCAAAAATTCAACCATACAAATTATTCGAAAGGCTGCTATGAGTGACCGTGTTGACAGTGCAGACAAGTTGCGTGAAGTAATTTTAAATGACTTACTGGAAAAACAATCACCAAGTAATGCTGCTTTGGCATACATAAAAAATGAAGTAGCGGATCTTTTTTAGACTAGCTTAGACTTAGTTAGACTTAGTTAGACTGACTTAGACTTCTTAGATTGTTAGGTAGTTGGATCATTCGATTCTTAGATCTTTAGATTTAAGAATCGAATGATTTTTTTACAATCCTACAATCGAGTAATCTTACAATCCAAAAAAGTCTAAGTCAGTCTAAAAATCTAAGAAGTCTAAACTATCTATTATCACTCATAACTTCAGACTTATTCTGAGCATATTCATAACCTTGTTCCCACCATTCCTTCATGACTTCCTGATTAAAAATAAGGGCGTTATCTGTTAGTTTTGTTGGGGTATAGTAAAGGTTAAGCTTTACGTTTTTATTGTTTGCAAGCAGTTTTCCAATAGCGATATCGTGCTTTTCAACCTGATCTAATGCAATTCTAAACAAGTCAATCATTAAGGAGAATGGATTTTTACCAATAACCGTCTTGTCCATATTGACCTCAGTTTCCAGAATGATAACGTCAATTTCAGTTGCTCCGCGGTTAATGGCTTCACGAATGGGAACTAAGCTTGCAAAACCGCCATCGCCATATTCGTAGTTGTTTTTCTCTACTAAACTCATAAAAGGCACATAGTTACTGGAAATCCAGGACCATTCACAAAACTCCTCGTATGTGCAATCTTTTACAGATTTATATTCGGCTTCGTTCTTGGTAAAATTAGTTACTGTTATAACAACATCGCTATCCAGCTTTTTGAGTTTATTAAAGTCGGAGATCGAAAAATTATTCTTAATATATCGCTTTAATCCTTTACTTTCACCAAAGGTTCTCTTGCCTCTAAAGAACTGACGCAACACATTAAAATGATTGATGGTAACAATATCTACTCCATCTTTATTTTTAACCACAAAAGGACATATATTAAAAATACTGGCCATGGTAACATTGGTATAAACAGAGTGAATTTTTTTAATATGCCCTAATGCTAAATGGGGTATCAGTAAACTACCGGTCGAAGTTCCTATAAACAAATCATATTCATGATTCTTTTCTTCGATCAGATATTGCGCTACACCACCGGCAAATGCGCCTTTACTTCCACCGCCAGAAATAACCAATGCTCTCATATTTTAAATTGTGCGTTTGATGTTATGAGTTAGAAGTGTTTGTAATTACTATTTGCACTCCTTTCATTACTCTGTTTTCTTATCTTTTCTACTAATAATCTAATGCTATTTCTTTACTTCCTCGGCCAATAAACGCTTCAGTTGAAACTGTTCATCGGGGTTTAAATTAATCAAAATTCTTTCAAACGAAGCACGCATGTCCGGATTTTTTAATAAAAGCCGAATTGTATCTCTTCCAAACTTTGAAAATTGCCACATATGATGTGTGGTTGCCGAAACTAAATTACTTAAAACGGAATCGTTGATAATCTTAAAAGCAACAAGTTTTTCAAGAGCATTTTGTCTCGTTGTTGCTTCGTATTTTGTAGAAGAAAAAGCAATCAGTTCAGTAATTAGAGTTTCGGAGCTTTCTGCGTAATTTGGTGTTGACAGTGCTAACGAAAGCCATAATGTTCTTAGATTATAGTCATTAAAACCAATCCAGTTCATTGTTTTATTTAAATATCTCGTACGGTGCTCCGGAAAATTCCTCCACAGCCAATACAAAGCAATTTCCTGTGTCTGGTAAGATTTATCATCGAGTAACGTTTCGTATTCCGTTCTGAAATCTTCTGGAATTTTACTTAAGCTACCGGCAACTGCTTGTCGAACCTGAATATCATTAGTTTGCATCGCAAGTAATAAGAGTGCTTTTTTAGCTTCGTACTTTTCGTTTTCTAACTGATTTACAATAGCTTCTTTTACAGTGTAATAAACGTCCGATTTTAAAGTTTTACTTAAAAATTCTTCTTTCTCCGTTAAAGCTGTCTTTTTTAATTTATCTACCTCCAAACGAACCTGAATCGATTTATTTTTACTCAATAAAGTATTGGCAGTTGGTGTATCAAAAACGGTCGATTCCAACCAGGTTTTCTGAAATTTATCAAGATCGAAATCAGCTACTTTTTTAATCTCGTCAAAGAAATTTTGTGTGGTTACGGTTTGATAGGCATATTTCTTTAAATAACTTTTTATCGCTTTTTTAAATGCTTTATCACCTATGGACTCATGCAATACAAACAGCGCCCAAGCCCCTTTCTCGTAAAAAGTCAACGAACTTGCTTTTGCGTTCAAAACCGGAATTGAATCCGTTCTGGAAGCAAACTTAATCTGTTGTGCTGTATCGTATAATTTGGAATAGAAAAAATCGTCACCGTAAATTTCTCTTTCAGCCAAAGCCGCAAAATAAGTAGCAAACCCCTCCTGAAGCCAATGGTGCGTACTACTTTCAGCTGTAATTAAATCACCAAACCAGTGATGTGCCAATTCATGGGCGTCTACATTTGTATAACTTCTATCTTCAAAACCTATTGAATCTACTACATACCGTGTAGCAAAAAGCGTTGAAGTTGTATTCTCCATTCCGGCATATAAAAAATCACGAACCGGAATTTCTCTATAAACTTCCCAAGGATATTTAACGCCTATTTCTTTCTCCATAAAATCAAAAATACGCTTCGAATAACGATAGGTCGGTTCAAAACGATTCGCGTCTTTGTTTTCTAAATAATATTCTAACGGAATCTTAGATTTTGCGCGGAACTCTTTCTTATCATACTTCCCTATCGCAAGCATTAAGAGATAGGAACTCATTGGCTTTTCCATCTTGTACTGCCAATAGGTCTGCGTATCTGTTAATGTTTTATTATTTAGAATACCATTTGAAACTACCTGATAAGCGGTATCATAGGTTATTCCTAAGCTGAATACGATTTTCTCGTTCACGTCATCAAAACTTGGAAACCAGTTACTAGTGTATCTTCCTTGTCCCTGTGTCCAGATTTGCACTTCAGAATGATCCATATTTACAAAATACAAAGCCTGTTTCGGTTTAGCGGTGTATTGAAAAGTTAGATGATTTTCTCCTTTCTGAAAATTACCAATAATTTGCAGTTCTTTTCCTGTGTTTACAATAACAGCTTCTTTGTTGTCAATCTGAACATGAAAGAATTCCATGTTTTTGGCGTCAATCTTAATTGTATCAATGGATTTTAGTACGTCAAACTGATAATCAACTGTTCCGGAAATTGATTTTTCTACCGCATTTAAAGATAATTTCCCTGAAACGGTTTTAAAATCAACAAATTGTGTTTGTTGTGCGAAAGTAAAAGTGGTAAAAAACAGAAGAATGTATTTCATGGAGACAAAATTGAAGGCGAAATTCCAAAGTTACAAAGGTTTGATCAACAAATCGAATGAAATTTGTAAGTTTACGACACAAAATTACAGCAACGTGTCAACATCTAAAAAAGCCTTATTTAACTGGAGCAGCGGAAAAGATTCTGCTCTTGCTTTGTATAAAATTCTAAAAAATCCTAACTTCACAATTGAATGCTTACTAACAAGTGTTAATCAAAAGTACCAGCGTATTTCTATGCACGGTGTTCGTGTTGAACTCCTCGAAGCGCAGGCCAAAAGTCTTGGTTTACCTTTGAAGGTTATGCAGATTCCTGAGATGCCTACCATGGAAGCTTATGAAAGTGTTATGACTGAAACTCTGACGGAACTAAAAAATCGGGAAATCACACATTCTGTTTTCGGGGATATTTTTCTGGAAGATTTGCGAAAGTATCGCGAAAGTCAATTGGAAAAGATTGGGTTTGAAGGTGTTTTTCCTCTTTGGAAGATCCCTACACGTGATTTAATACAGGAGTTCATTTCTCTGGGTTTTAAAACGATTGTTGTTTGTGTTAACGAACGCTATTTAGACAAAAGTTTTGTGGGTCGAATTATCGACGCCGATTTCATCAAGGATTTACCTGAAAATGTTGACGTCTGTGGTGAAAACGGCGAGTTTCATACTTTTACTTTCGATGGCCCAATCTTCTCAGAGCCTGTACATTTTGAAATTGGTGAAATTGTTTACCGCAAGTATGAAAAACCTAAGACTCAAGAGTCCTCAAACACGGCTTGTGACACCAGTTCCAGCGATGCTTTTGATTATGGATTTTGGTATTGCGATTTGATTTAAAACGAGATTATGTTCACGAAAGAAAATTCAGAAGTAAAGAAAATTTTATCTTTTCTTGATGAAATTGGGATAGATGTAATTGAAAAAGAACTGAATGACACTTTTCTGCCTGGTTTGGATTTGGGTCCCAATTGTATCTTTATTGATTACAGCAAATTATTATACCCAGGTGATATTTTACACGAAGCCGGACATATGGCGGTTACCTCTCCTGCTGACAGACAAATTGTGGGTACCGATAAAATAGCTTCGAACTGGCCCACTGAAGCCGAAGAAATGGCTGCTATTTTATGGTCATTTGCCGCATGTACTCATTTAGAATTACCGCTAGAACTGGTATTCCATCCTAACGGTTATAAGAATGATTCCGAGTGGCTGATTTCCAGTTTTAAGGCTAAAAATTACATCGGATTGCCTTTTCTCGAATGGATCGGACTTACTTTAGGCAATGATCGTGCTCTTGATGAGGGGAAGCCTTCGTTTCCAACAATGCTAAAATGGCTCCGAAGTTAATGAGATAATTAGATAATGTGGCAATTAGTCAATTTGAAAATTACTTCATTGGCACATTATCTCATTGACTAATTAAGAATACATGTTCAGCAAATTAGTAACGGTGTTCCAGTTTCTAATTGTAGCAGTTACATTTAGTTTTTTCTCTATATATTTTTGATCGAATCTCGTTTTCCCCGCTCCAACGGCATATTTAATAAAAATTTTGTTTCCGTCGATACTTGCTTCGTCCGGCTTGAACTGGCTAATTTTAAGATCATTTATGTTTTCGTTTTTTAAGGCAACTGAAACAAAAGCGACATAGAGCTTTTTGGTATCAATATCTTTTTCTTTCAAAAATGGGTTGTTTTCAAAACACAATTCTAAATCTTTTTTAGTAATTACAACCACAGGAACTTCGTGCCCAAAAACCTTAAAGATTTCCTGTTTGATCATGAAACCTACTTTAGAAGCGCTTTCTTCTTCTGTATCAACAAATACATTACCGGACTGTAGATAGGTACGTACGTTTTGAAAGCCGATATTTTCTAACATCGCTTTCAAAGCCACCATTTTCATCATGTTGTGACCGGAAACATTAATACCGCGTAAAAGTGCTAAATGTGTTATCATTTTTTTATTTTTTTTCAAAGATATAGATTTCGATTCTTTTCTGCTCTTTTGCCAAAATTTATAGCTATTTCAACTATTCATTCTCTTCGCCTACTTCGATACCAAACCGAATTAAAAAATCATTTAATTGTGTTTTATATTTCTCTTTAGCCTGGTTTACAATTACATCCGTTTCTTCGTTTGATGTTATCGCGTCAAGATTAAATTCTTTTTTGACCCATTCCTCAAACACTTCCTTATTTTCACTTTCTTCATAATATTCTTCATCCTTATAAAAATAAGCCGAATCAAAATCAACTGAAATTTCGGTATCAAAAGTTAAGAGATGTATTAATTCACGAGTGTTTTCTGCTACCACATGAATTCCGCCTTCGTCACCAAAGACAACTATGGGACACTTATTTAAATCATTGTCTATAAGCCAGTACGCGTACGAACTTCCCGATCCGTTTGCCCCTGCAAATTCAATAAAGCTGCTGTAAAATTCTTCTTCTTCCGACCATGTTTTTATACCGGTTTTGTCTTCTGTTATGGTCAAGCCAAAACATTCTGAATAGCTTTCTACGCCATATTCCCGCTCGAATTTATATAATTTCACTAAATCTGCAGGTAAAATATAATTACCAAACTGAGCTGAGTATTCTTCTAATGAAAAACTACTGTCGTATTCAGCATATTCGGTTTCGTCGCTTTCTTCTCCTTCAACAGGTTCTTCCATAAGCACTTCAAAAGCTTTTAGGACCGCACGTTTTATACCATAAAATTCAATTCCAACCGCAGTTTCGTCGTTCATCCATTGGTATTTTGGATCTCCCTCTTCATCAAGATATTCCAAAAGGAGTGTAATTTTCTCCGTATCATGGCACCACAAACCACGCATTCTGATATTAAAACCGTTTTCAATTTCTTCTGAAATCTGACTGTATTTCATTCCTTCGTAATCAAAAGAAATAAACAAATACATGGTACCGTCAATGTGACGATAAAGCCTTTCATCGTTTTTAAATTCTTCTTTTTCAGATAAAACTTCAATTAAATTTACATATTGATTGCGGAAATCGCTGTACTGATACTTTTCGGTTTTGTCATAATCAATAATGGATAACCCTTTTTTAAAGACTTCCTCATAATAATTATTTCCTAAAATCGCTGTGCCATATTGGGTCTGCTCTATAAAAGAATCGTTTACAATATCGCTTAGTTTATGCGTTGATGGCAGATAATTTTCTACTGTTATAATTGATCCGTCATCTGTAGTTAGATTACTGCAAATTAATACATCAGGTCTACTTATATTAATAATTGCCTGAACATTGGTAAAACGCTCAAAATGCATCCACATATCATCACTGTAGATCAGCCACGCTGTAACATCGCCTTTAACAAAAAGCTCTCCGTGGTTGTATTTTCCTATAAGCGAATCACATTTTAAGCCACCACCTAAATAATGAACATTTCCAAACAAAGTAATGTTTACAGTAGTGGTTTCTCCCAAAACGATTAAGGCCGGTGAGTTGTCAGTATCATAAGAGCTTAGACATTTACCAACGGTTAGATTTCCTTTGAAAATAAATCCAAGTATAAAAACATCCGGATGTTCTACTGTACTATAATCCATCTCAAACGAATCCATTTCTACATCTTCTTCTGCTAGCAGAAATATCGGATTTTCTTCGTAGTCGGGAAAACGCCAGCTGTCTTCAAAAACGTTGTATATTTTCTGATTGTTAAAATCAGTAAGATCTCCAATAATAGTATGTGCTTCGTGTCGATTGATTACTTTGAATACAACACCTGCAAAGGTCATGGTTTCAAAAGGAACTTTTTCTTCGTTAGTCATAGTAAGGGCTAATTGTCTTAAACATCTTAACAAATCTACTTATTATCTTTGTTTTTCAAAATAGCAAACCGACAATTTCGACTTTCAAATTTCCTAATTAAAATATATCTTCGCAGTTAGGAAAGAAAATAGAATAAAGAAAATAGAGTAAAGATTATAGAAGCAAGAACAAAAAATCCAGAGTAAATTCTATACTCTGTAGCCTGTAATCTATATTCTATATTCTATTTTCTTTACTCTATTCTCTTTGTTCTTAGTTCTTGACTCTAAAACCTAAAATCATTACATGTCTAACAATCTCCTTGAAACCCCAATCGAATACCTAAAAGGCGTTGGTCCCAGTCGTGGACAGCTGCTACGTAAGGAATTGGGAATTCATAAATATAGAGATTTAGTTAATTTTTACCCCAACAGGTATATTGACCGGACGCGTTACTATAAAATTAATGAACTGCAAAATACCGGTTCTGAGGTACAGATTATTGGAAAGATAATCAACATTAAAACGGTTGAATTTGCGAAGAACAAAAAACGTCTGGTTGCTACTTTTGTAGATGATACGGGACAAATTGACTTAAATTGGTTTCAGGGTCACAAATGGGTTCGTGAGAGTTTGAAACTGAATGAAGTTTGTGTGATTTTCGGAAAATGTTCGTTGTATGGAAGCCAGTTCAGTATGGCGCATCCTGAAATCGAATTGTGGAGCGAGCATGAAAGAAGTCTTCGCTCGGCCATGCAGCCGGTTTATCCTTCAACAGAAACACTGGCTAATAAAGGAATCTCAAACCGAACCATTAATAAACTAATGGAGCAATTGTTTCTGGAGACTCAGGCTTTGTTTACAGAAACTTTTCCGACTTATTTAATCGAAGAGCTAAGGCTTATTTCAAAGAGAGCTGCCCTTTTTAATATTCATTTTCCAAAAAGTACCGATGCTTTAGCTAAAGCCCAATACCGATTAAAATTTGAAGAACTGTTTTTTATACAGCTACAATTAATTACCAAAAATCTCATTCGGAAGCATAAAATCAAAGGACATCCTTTTGTAAAAGTGGGTGAATTTTTCAATGAATTTTATCAGAATCATTTGCCTTTTCAATTAACAAACGCTCAAAAAAGAGTGGTCAAAGAGATTCGTTCGGACATGGGAAGTAATGCTCAAATGAATAGATTATTGCAAGGAGATGTAGGTTCTGGAAAAACGATCGTAGCTTTTATGAGTATGCTTTTGGCTATAGACAATGGCTTCCAGGCTTGCCTAATGGCTCCGACAGAAATCCTTGCTAATCAGCATTTTATCGGATTATCAGAATTAGCTAAAACACTAAATATCAACATAAAACTCCTAACTGGCTCAAGTAAAACTTCAGCCAGAAAGATTATTCATGAAGAGCTCGAAAGCGGAAGTTTGCAGATCTTAATTGGCACACATGCACTTTTGGAGGACAAGGTAAAGTTTCAAAATTTAGGTCTCGCAGTAATTGACGAGCAGCATCGTTTTGGTGTAGAACAGCGTTCGAAATTGTGGAAGAAAAACGAAATTCCTCCACACGTTTTAGTTATGACCGCTACTCCTATTCCAAGAACTTTAGCGATGAGTTTGTACGGTGATTTAGATATTTCGGTAATTGATGAACTGCCTCCGGGACGAAAACCTATTCAAACTGTTCATCGATATGACAGCAATCGTTTAAAAGTCTGGAAATTCCTGCGCGACGAAATTGCCTTGGGAAGACAAATTTACATCGTATATCCCTTAATTCAGGAATCAGAAAAAATGGACTTCAAAGATTTGATGGATGGTTATGAGAGTATTTCCCGCGATTTTCCATTGCCTCAGTATTCAATTTCCATTCTACATGGAAAAATGAAACCAGCCGACAAAGATGCCGAAATGAAACGCTTTTCTGAAGGTAAAACCAATATTATGGTGGCTACAACTGTAATTGAGGTAGGAGTTAACGTGCCTAATGCGAGTGTAATGATTATCGAAAGTGCCGAACGTTTCGGATTGTCTCAGCTACATCAGCTCCGAGGGCGTGTGGGACGTGGAGCAGAGCAAAGTTATTGCATACTGATGACAAGTTTCAAGTTGAGCTCTGACAGTAAAACGCGAATGGAAACAATGGTTCAGACTAATGATGGGTTCGAAATCGCCGAAGTAGATCTCAAACTTCGTGGCCCGGGAGATTTAATGGGGACACAGCAAAGCGGTGTTTTAAATCTTCAAATTGCCGATATAGTCCGTGACAGAGATATTTTAAGCCTGGCCCGTAACTATGCTATGAAAATCCTAAAAGAAGACGGTCCGCTTCAAAAACCAGAACACGCCATTCTTAAAGCTGTTTTTATAGAGCTGACTAAAAAGAAGAATATTTGGAATTATATTAGTTAGAGGTGCTAAGGTACTGAGATGCTAAGGTTCTGAGGTTTATAACTTAGAATTGCGTAACGGTAATCTAAGTGAAATTGAGGACTTATAAAACCTAAATTGAATGCAGGCATAGTACTGTCACCCTGAGCGAAGTCGAAGGTTTATGGAAATTTTAAAAAATACTTCACTGTAATAAAGAGTAAAAATTCAACGACTGATGTTTTTGGAGATTTAAATTCGTTGGGGGACAAATTTTTGGAAGTCGAATGTTCGTCTTTTACAATGAAGTATATATTTCTGCTGTAGTTTATTTTTTAGGAGCTGCTTTCTTTTCGAAAAGACCACTAAAAAGACCTTTGCTGATTTTGTTTTTATCGTCTTTTCCTGTAGCAATCAGATGATCAACATACTCCATGTATGTTTTTTTGCGTTCTTCTAAAAAACCTACCAAATAGTCTTCGGAGGCGCCTATTCCGCTAACTTCTTCGATATGCAGTAACTTTTTATACAAGGGATCAATAAACTTTGTAATTATTTCTTCCGGTACCGATTTTCTAGTCCCGAAATAACCAATAATCTCACCGTCACCATCAGCAATAATTTTAAAATCAGTTACAACCCAATAGTATCGTCCTGTTTTAGACATATTCTTAATAATAACGTGGATATTCTGACTAGATTTGATACTATCCCATAAGAATTTAAAAATTACTTTTGGCATCTCCGGATGTCTCACGATATTATGAGCGTGACCGATTAATTCATGCTCATCATATCCTGAAACGTCAATAAAAGCTTCATTTGCATATAGAATGGTTCCTTTTGTATCCGTTTTACTTAATAACACTTTAGTTCTGTTCCAATCAACCTCTCTGTCGGATGGAGTCGGGCGGGTAATTCTGTTGTCCATAAATCCTGTATTTAAAATTAATAAGCAATTATTTTTTTGCCTTTAGCCTGTACATCTTTGTAGTGCATAAAGAAAGTAGATAAATAACTAATTTATAACACACTACTACTCTTTGTCTTAACTTCTGGTGTCAGTTGATTTCACATGAATATCGTTCACGAGATCGTCAATCTTCTTGGCGCTTTCACGCATCATTTCGAGATAACTCAACAACTTATCATTATCAGTATGTCCTTTTGAAACATCAATAAGTTTGAGAACCGAGCTTACCGGTAGCTTTAAATCCAGCGTAGTTCTGTGAATAAAATCGTTATAATCTTTAGTAGCGGTTAGCGAACTGTATTTTGCCGAGGCTAGCTTCATGTTCTCCAATTCGTATTCGTCTGATATTTTAGAGATGTGATTTTGACTGTGTTCTTTAAAATAATATGCCCAATAGCCATTCATAAAAAATACAACTGCCGCCAAGACAACATGGATCAGAAAGGTTTCCGAATCAAAATTAACCTGCGAAAAATATAATTGCAGTCCTTTTGGATCGTTAAAAACAGTATTTTGCAGATATGCCAAAGCCCCGTGATGCAATACCACTAAAAGCGTTAAAGGAATTTGCAATTTCCAGTTTTGATAGATAATTAAAATTGTACTGGCAATAAAAACGGTAAAATGCATTTCGAACAAACCGTGCATCTGATAAATGTACTGTGCCATAAACACAGCCAGAACAATGGCCAGAACATACTGATAAAAGTTAGATTTTTTGAAGAAAAATTTAGCCGAATAATATAGTAATAAATTTAAAACACCCACCCCGACTCCAATCTCAAACGTGTCATACTTAAAGGCCAAAGCAATTCCGAGGAGAAAATAAATTGCTAATACGTAATTAATAATAGTGTCTGATCTTTGCGTCATCGTAGACATAAAATTGTGCAAATAATCTTGCTCATTCAAACTGGCTCTTGTTTTCATAAATTAAAATGATTTTGGTTAAGAATTTGGTTTATTTATTGCATTTTGGTAGCGAACATCCATAGGCCCTTAAAGCCAATGCATCAAACGAGGGTGAATGATTTTGTTTTAATAATAAATCAATTGCCATTTGAGCATAATTACTGTCGGCATTCGTACAATATCTGGTTTTATTGTAATTTCCGCGATAATACAAATTCTGTGAGCCATCAAGTAAAACTGCCTGCGGCGTTGAGAACACGCCACAGTTTTTTGCTATGCTCTGATCAAAATAAACTGGAATCTTGGCGTTAAACTTCTCCTGAATTTCGGCTATGGTAAAGGTTTTCTCTTTATTAAGCACTACAATTTTGAAATTTATCCGGTCGCCATATTTCTGGATGAGTTCGCTGACATGAGGAATATTAAAACGCGAACAGGGGCAATCGGGATTGAAAAAATGGATAAAAATTGGTTTCCGGTCTGCTAAGCAGCATTTCAAATCAATTTTACTCCCCATGGCTATCACTTTATAATTGACAGGAACAGGTGTAGGTAAACTGTACTTAAATTCATTCTGCCAGAACAGAACCGAAATAGCGGCAACTAACAATGCCATCCATAAACCAACTAGTAATTTTTTGAGCATAAACAGGTGAATTTGGGGTGAAAACTTAAAAAATGTCTAAACAATTGTTAACTAACTGCTTTATTATTTAACTATTTTAACTTTAAATAAAATAAAAAATCTACATAATTTAACGCTTAACCCTCAAAAACATTAGCCGTCAGATGAAAAACATGTCATTTTGTTTAAGCTTATCAATGTTACAAATAAAATCGATAAACTGCAAATAAAATCGGACAAAATACACAAAATTATAGCTTTGTGCGTTTTTTTCTATTTTTAAAACCCGTAGTTCTACTTGTTTTGTGCGTAAAACCATAAAAATGAGTTTTGCAGCCCCTGACTTTATCATTTCTTATTTATTTTCATTTTTTTTTACTTCTCCATTAAACCATTGTAAAGTAAAACAGTCTAATCAAGGCCTTCTTTTAAAATTTGTACCTACAAATGTTAAATAAAAGCTAAGCTCATCAGATTTCACAACAAAAAGTTAAATTTGTGAGCTTACTAAAAACATACACCAAAAATACATTTACCTCAAGTTTATGAAAGTAAAAAACCTTGTTTACGCCCTTTTAATCATTGTATTAGGAGGTTTTATTGCCTACAGAGTCGTATCAAACAAAAAGAAGAACGACGAATCAAAAAAATTTGGAGACAAAGAGACTCCTACTACAGTAACCGGAATTATCGTTAAGACCACCACTTTCGATAACAATTTATCACTTTCAGGCTCTATTGAAGCCAATGAACAAATCGAAATTCGGAGTGAGGTTTCAGGAATTGTGGAAGGGATTTATTTCACTGAAGGCACTTTTGTAAACAAAGGCCAGGTACTTTTTAAAGTAAATGATATTGAACTCAAAGCTCAGTTAAGACAAGCGGTAACCAGAGAAGGTCTTGCAGCTGAAAATGAAAGAAGAGCTAAACTATTGCTTCAAAAAGAGGCAATCAGTCAGGAAGAATTTGATGTTGCTAAGGCTGATCATGCGTCTGCACAGGCACAAAGTCAGTTAATCAGAGCTCAGATTGCAAAAACTTCTGTTAAGGCTCCTTTCTCAGGAAAGATTGGTTTGCGTTCTATTTCTCCTGGAACTTACATCACTCCTACTATTTTGGTTGCTAAACTGGTAAACACCGGTAAATTAAAAATTACATTTTCTATTCCTGAAAAGTATGCTTCTCAAGTAAAAACAGGATCATCGATTGATTTTACCGTTTCAGGTTCTGACAAAGTCTATTCAGCAAAAACATACGCTATCGAACCGGAAGTGGAAGTGGCTACACGTACACTGCAAGTTCGTGCTATTGCCGATAATGTTGACGGAAAACTTTTTCCGGGAACTTTTGCCGATGTTAAATTACCTCTAAACATTATAAAAGATGCTATTGTAGTGCCTTCAGAAGCAATTATTCCAGTGCAAAGTGGAAAAAAAGTATACATCTCTAATAATGGCAAAGCCAAAGAAGTTATGGTAGATGCCGCTACAAGAACAGACTCTTCTATTTTAATTCTGTCAGGATTAAAAGCTGGGGATACTCTGATTACCAGTGGCGTAATGTCGCTTAAAAATGAAGCTCCAATAAAAGTGAATGTGAAAAAATAGAAAATGAGAAATGTGAGTTGTAAAATGTATGACGTCTAACGGGATACTTAATACGCTTCAATCTATTTTCTATAGTCTATACTCTATTTTCTTTATTCTATACTCTTTTTTCTGCTATTCAAAAAAAATCTAAAATCTAAAATCTAAACTCTAAAATCATAAATAACACTATGAGTTTATCAACAACAAGTATAAAAAGACCTGTTTTAACCATCGTACTGAATCTTTTAATTATTCTATTCGGTTTTATTGGTTATACGTTTTTGGGTGTCAGGGAATTTCCTTCGATCGACCCTGCACAGGTTTCTATCCGAACCAATTATACCGGAGCCAATTCTGACATTATAGAGTCACAAATTACAGAACCTCTCGAAAAGGCGGTAAATGCAATCGACGGAATCCGAAATATCACCTCTTCGAGTAATCAGGGAAGCAGTAATATTACCATCGAGTTCAACCTTGATAAAAATTTAGAAGAAGCTGCAAACGACGTTCGTGATAAAGTTTCACAGGCGATCAGAAGTTTACCGCAGGATATCGATGCGCCGCCGGTGGTCTCAAAAGCAGATGCCGACAGTGATGCTATTATTTCGATGACCGTACAAAGCGATACCCGAAATTCTTTAGAATTAAGTGATTATGCCGAAAATGTCATTTCACAACGTCTGGAGACCATTCCGGGAGTCAGCGGAGTTCAAATCTGGGGACAAAAACGTTATGCTATGCGTTTATGGATTGATCCTGTAAAGCTAACCGCATATAAATGTACCGTATCTGACGTTCGTAATGCATTAAATGCACAGAATGTCGAATTGCCTTCAGGAAAACTAACCGGGAACAATACCGAATTAACCGTAAAAACGGTCGGAAATCTTTCAAAACCCGAAGAATTCAACAACATCATCATTCGTACTAACGGTGATAAAATTGTTCGTTTAAGCGATATTGGAGGAGCTAAATTAGGTCCGGAAAACATTGAAACAAAACTAAGTCAATCCGGTCTTCCGATGATTGGTTTGGCTATTGTGCCGATGCCGGGAGCGAACTATCTGGACATTTCTACAGAATTCTACAAAAAATACGAAGCCTTAAAAAAGGATCTTCCAAAAGATATCAAGCTGAATATTGCACTTGACAACACTATTTTCGTAAAGAAATCAGTACTTGAAGTTGCCGAAACTTTAGGTATTTCGATTATTCTGGTAATTATCATTATTTATTTGTTCTTTAGAGACTGGGCCATCGCGTTCCGACCTTTAATTGACATTCCGGTTTCGTTAATCGCTACGTTTTTTATCATGTGGCTTTTTGGGTTCTCTATCAACGTACTAACCTTGTTGGCAATTGTACTCGCAACCGGTCTGGTGGTGGATGACGGAATTGTGGTTACCGAGAATATCTTCAAGAAGGTGGAAGAAGGAATGTCGCCAATTGAAGCGGCAATCAAAGGATCTAATGAGATATTCTATGCTGTAATTTCAATCTCCGTGACGCTTGCGGCAGTATTTCTTCCGGTAATATTCTTAGAAGGTTTCGTAGGCCGACTCTTTCGGGAATTTGGAGTGGTAATCGGGGCTGCTGTATTAATTTCAGCCTTTGTATCCCTGACACTAACACCAATGCTGAACGCCTATCTAATGAAAGGCGGAGAGCAGAAAAAATCAAAATTTTATGTCAGAACTGAACCTTTCTTCGAGAAACTAAACAGCGGTTACGCAGATTCTTTAAATCGTTTTATTGCCAAAAAATGGCTTAGTTTCCCAATTCTGATAGCGTGTTTTGGATTGATTTATTTATTCTTTACTATTCTTCCAAAAGAAACCGCTCCATATGACGATCGTAGCTCTGTTACCATGCGTATGACAACTCCTGAGGGTTCGACCTACGAATACACAGACCGTTTTATGCAGGAAATTTCAAGACTGGTAGACGATTCCATTCCGGAGAAAAAAGTGAGTTTGGTGATTACCGCGCCCGGTTTTGGAGCTTCGGCTACCAACTCAGGTTTTATTCGACTCTCATTAGTAGAACCGGATCAGCGAAAAAGATCTCAAAAAGATATCGCCGACCAATTAACCAAAATGACCAAACGATATCCTGATGCAAAAACATCCGTAATTCAGCAGCCTACAATTGCTGTAAACCGACGTGGTGGTTTGCCGATTCAATATATCATTCAGGCTCCGAATTTTGAAAAACTGAGAGAAAAAATTCCCGTTTTTATGGAAGAAGTAGGCAAAAGTGACGTGTTTTCCGTTACTGATGTTAATTTAAAATTCAACAAACCGGAAATTAACGTAAGTATTGACCGTGAAAAGGCAGAGAGTCTTGGTATTTCAATTATTGATATCGCTCAGACGCTACAGCTTTCTTTAAGCGGACAGCGTTTTGGTTATTTTATTAAAAACGGAAAGCAGTATCAGGTAATTGGCCAATTTGATCAAAAAGACCGTTCAAAACCTCTGGATTTGACTTCAATGTTTGTGAAAAACAAAAGCGGAGAATTGATTCAGATGGATAACGTGGTTAAAATTGAAGAACAAAGTAATCCCCCACAATTGTACCACAACAACCGTTACATGTCTGCGACTGTTTCTGCAGGTCTGGCACCGGGAAAAAGTATCAGCGACGGTATTCAGGAAATGGACAGAGTCAAAGCAAAAGTGCTGAACGATACTTTTACCACCGATTTAAGTGGAGAATCGCGAGATTTTGTTGAAAGTAGCTCCAACACTTCTTTTGCTTTTGGACTGGCTTTATTATTGATCTTTTTAATTCTTGCTGCACAATTTGAAAGTTTTATCGATCCGCTTATCATAATCTTAACAGTACCTATGGCGGTTGCGGGAGCTCTATTCTCATTATGGCTTTTCAATCAGACCTGGAATATTTTTAGCCAGATCGGAACTGTAATGCTTATTGGACTGGTAACGAAAAACGGTATTCTGATCGTTGAATTTGCGAATCAGCTTCGTGAACAGGGAAAACCCAAACTAGAAGCTATTTTAGAAGCCTCAGAAGCACGTTTACGTCCTATTTTGATGACGAGTTTGGCTATTGCTTTAGGTGCTTTGCCAATTGCAATGTCGCTTGGAGCTGCTTCAACCAGTAGAATTGGTATGGGAGTTGTAATTGTTGGAGGAACTATTTTCTCATTGGCTCTGACATTATTTGTAATTCCTGCTATCTATTTAATGTGGTCCAAAGCCAGAAAACATTATCCTGAATTTGATCATATTGAAGAATATGAAAGAGATACTAAGTAATTGATAAAATTTTTGAAATAATATAGAAGCTGCGGCCTTCTTCTTAAAAGAATCACCCGCAGCAATCCTTCATCACATGAAAGCTAAAATAATAGTAACAGGTCTCATTTTATTTTTGTTTTGTACAACAAAAATCAGCGCGCAGGAAGTCTTAACTATCGAAGACGCCATGAAGATCGCATTAGAGAATAATTTCGAAATTAAAATTGCCAAAAACAACTCTAAAATAAGCGAAACCAATGTAACAGTTGGAAATGCGGGAATGTTGCCAACTGCCACCGCTTCGGTTACAGACAACAACAGCGTTACAAACTCGTCACAAACGCGTCAGGACGGAACTTCTACTTCCTTAAGAAATGCCAAAAACAATAGTTTGGCTTACGGAGTAAGTCTAGGCTGGACCGTTTTTGACGGAATGAAAATGTTCGCCCGACTAGATCAGCTTAAAGAATTGCAAAAACTAGGTGATTCTGAGTTAAAAAGAACCGTACTCGTAAAAATTGGTCAAGTAAACACTGCTTACTTTGATTTGGTACAGCAACAACAGCAATTATCGGCACTGGATACCACAATCGTAATTTCGAAACAAAGACTTACGCTGGCACAAAATCGCTTTAGTATCGGAAAAGCCTCCAAACTGGAAGTTTTAAACGCTCAGGTAGATTTAAATTCTGATCAGGTTGCTTTATTGAGACAGAAAGAATCTTATGCTAACGCTAAAATTTTATTGAATCAATATTTAGCCCGTGATGCCAAAATAAACTTTACCGTAACAAATGTAGTTTCTGTAGACAATAAACTTGTTTTGGTTGATTTAATAGAATTGGCACAAAAGCAAAATCCTGCTTTAGAAGCACAAATTATCAACAAACGTATCGCTGAACTTCAATTAAAACAGGTCAAAGCCGATCGTTATCCGGTAGTAAACCTTACTTCAGGATACAACTTTAATGAAAGTCAGTCCAGTCTTGGATTTACAAGTCAAAACTCGTCCAAAGGTTTTAACTATGGTTTTAATGCCACTTTAAATGTATTTGACGGTTTTAATCAGCACCGAAATGAGAAAGTAGCCAAACTACAAATCGAAAATTCGCAGATAGCTATAGAGCAGCAAAACATGATCCTAAATACACAATTAAGCACCGCTTTTCAAACGTATTTAACCAATCTGGAGTTGATTGGACTGGAAGAAGATAACGTAACCATTGCAAAGCAGAATTTAGATATTACTTTAGATAAATTCAGAATCGGAACCATTACCACTCTTGATTTCAGAACGGCTCAGTTGAATTATGTAAATGCCAAAGTACGTTATAGCAACGCACAATTCCAGGCAAAATTATCTGAAATTGCCTTGAAAGAATTAGCCGGAAATATTAATTTTTAAAGTAAATTTGTTTTAAAACAAGTTCAAATGATTTCATACAACACCAAAGATTGGTTCACTTTTATCTTTCATTTTCATAAATCGGATACCGTTAGAAAACTGCTTCCAATCATGATTGCTATCGGAATTTACTCTTCAATAGTGGGGTATCTTGAAGTCTCTTATTTTAAAATTGGTAAAAACGATTACATCCATAACATCCCGATCATGCACGGGATGTTGGGTTTTGTAATATCCTTATTATTAGTTTTCAGAACCAACACGGCTTACGATCGTTGGTGGGAAGGCCGGAAACTATGGGGAGGCCTTGTCAATAACAGCCGAAATCTTGCCATCAAACTTTCGGCAATGCTGAAGGAAGAAAACGATCGAAAATTCTTCCGAAAATTTATTCCGGCCTACGCTTCTGTTTTACACAAACACCTGCATGATTCTGACACAGGAAAGCAGCTTTTTGAAGATGTTGATTTGGAAATTGATCATCATAAGCACAAACCAAATCAGGTTAAAAAACTGATGTTTCAGAAAATCAATGATCTTTACGAAGCAAAAAAAATTAGTGGAGACCAACTCATAATCTTAAATGAGGAATTACAGTCTTTTACAGATATCTGCGGTGCCTGTGAAAGAATTAAAAACACACCTATTCCCTACTCTTACAGTGCTTTTATCAAAAAATTCATCTTCTTTTACACTATGACACTACCCTTTGGTTATTCTGTAAGTCTGGGATATTATGTGGCACCGGTTGTCGTTTTCATTTTCTATGTGCTGGCAAGTTTGGAACTTATTGCAGAAGAAATCGAAGATCCGTTTGGAGATGACGAAAATGATCTGCCAACGAAAAAGATCTCAGAGAACATCAAAAAACATATTGAAGAAATTATTTGATTCAACTGATTACCAAATACTTAAAAATGATTACCGCAATCATTACATAACTAGCATAATCAGTTAATACATAAACATTCAACACATAGAGAGATAGTTCTTAATGCTGAAAAAGTCGTTTCACTTAAAATAAAACGCATATCACTATGTGAAAGAAATATATTTCTCTTCTATACCCTCTTTTAAATAATACAAATCTATGTTTCTATGTGTTAAAAATTTTAGCACTCCAACATCAGAACCTATATCCTAACACATAGAAACATAGTTTTTGCATACAAAAAGAATCTATTTCTCCCATATAAGGCTTTGCGGTTTATTTTAAGTAAAAAACCTTATTTGAAAGTAAAGAACTATACTTTTATGTGTTAAAAAGAAGACTTAGCATTCTAAACTATCCGTCTGAAAAAACAGTCTGAAAAAAGCAAATAAATTGTTTCTTACTACAATGTGCAATTCTTATATTTGTAACCTCATACAAGAACAAAAAAAGTCAACATGAAAATATCTTACAATTGGTTAAAACAATTTATAAAAACGGACTGGCCATCTGATCAAACCTCGGAATTATTAACAGATTTAGGGCTTGAAGTAGAAGTTGTCGAAAAATACCAATCGATTAAAGGCGGTTTACAAGGTGTTGTTGTTGGGCATGTGTTGACTTGCGAAAAACATCCTGATGCCGACAGATTAAAAGTTACAACTGTAAATATTGGTTTAGAAGCGCCTATACAAATTGTTTGTGGTGCTGCTAACGTTGCTGCGGGGCAAAAAGTACCTGTTGCTACGATAGGAACTGTTTTATACGATAAAGATGGTGCTGAGTTTACCATTAAAAAAGGAAAGATCCGCGGAATGGAAAGCCACGGAATGATTTGTGCCGAAGATGAATTAGGTTTAGGAACAAGTCATGACGGAATTATGGTTTTGGCTGAAAATTTGATTCCTGGAACTGCTGCTTCAGAAGTTTTTAAGGTTGTCAATGATGAAGTTTTCGAAATAGGTTTAACTCCAAACCGAGCAGATGCTATGAGTCACCTGGGTACAGCCCGTGATTTAAGAGCGGGAATGCTTCAACGCGGTGTAAATATTGAGTTGATCACCCCTTCTGTGAGTAACTTCAGAGTAGACATGCGTACTTTAAAAATTGATGTTAATGTTGAAGAACCTCTTTTAGCACCAAGATACTGCGGAGTAACTATTTCAGGAATTACTGTAAAAGAATCCCCGGCATGGTTACAAGATCGTCTGAAAGCTATCGGACTGACTCCAAAAAATAATATTGTCGATGTTACTAATTATGTTTTACACGAATTAGGACAGCCTTTGCATGCGTTTGATGCTGCAAAAATCAACGGAAAAGTAATTGTAAAAACGCTTCCTGAAGGAACTAAATTTGTGACTTTAGACGATGTTGAAAGAACTTTACACAAAGAAGATCTGATGATCTGTGATGAAAAAGGACCACTTTGTATCGCAGGAGTTTTTGGAGGTAAAAAATCGGGAGTAACAGAAGGAACAACCACTATATTCTTAGAAAGTGCTTATTTTGATGCCGTAAGCGTGCGTAAAACTGCTAAAAGACATGGACTAAACACAGATGCTTCTTTTAGATTTGAAAGAGGTATTGATCCAACGATTACTGAATATGCTTTAAAACGCGCTGCCCTTTTAATTCAGGAAGTAGCCGGAGGAAAAATCACTTCTGACGTTATAGAAGTATACCCTAAGAAAGTAGAAGATTTTTCAGTTTTATTGAATTTCAGTCATGTTTCAAAAATTATCGGACAGGAGATTCCAAAAGATACTATCAAAAAAATTCTGGTTTCTTTAGATATAAAAGTAAATAGCGTTTCAGATTCAGGTTTGGGTTTAACTATCCCTGCGTATCGCGTAGACGTGCAGCGTGAAATTGACGTAATCGAGGAAATTCTGAGAGTTTACGGATACAACAACATTAATTTTTCTAAAAAATTCAATGCTACAGTATCTAACGCTCCAAGAACAGAAGATTATAAAGTTCAAAATGTAATTGCGTCTCAATTGAACTCGCAAGGTTTTCACGAGATGATGGCCAATTCTTTAACTACAGCTGCTTATGCAAAATTATCAACTGTTTTAAAAGAAGAGCACAATGTTAGCATACTTAACCCTTTAAGCAGTGACTTGTCGACTATGCGTCAATCTTTATTGTTTTCAGGTTTAGAGGCTATTTCGTATAACATTAACAGAAAGAATTCGGATTTAAAATTATTTGAATTCGGAAAATCGTATCATAAATATCTTAACGGATACGAGGAGCACAAACACCTTACTTTGTTGATTTCCGGAAACAGAAACAAAGAAAGCTGGACAAATCCTCAAAAAACAACTGATTTCTTTTTATTAAAAGGATATGTAAAAGGAGTATTGTCTCGTTTGGGAATTGATAAAATCACCAATGCACCCGTACAATCAGATGTTTTCTCAGAAGGAACGGCAATTTGTTACAATAACGAAACTTTAGTAGAAACGGGAGTTGTTAAAAAGTCAATATTGAAACATTTCGGAATCAAACAGGATGTTTACTTTGCTGATTTCAACTGGGATTTGATTCTAAAAATCATTACCGGAAAAATTAAGTATACCGAAATTCCAAAATATCCTGAAGTTCGCAGAGATTTAGCGTTATTGATTGACAAAAACACGACGTACGAGAGTATTTTTAACCTTGCTAAACAAACAGAGAAATCTCTTTTAAAAGACATCAACTTATTTGATGTTTATGAAGGCAGTAAGCTTCCGGAAGGTAAGAAATCATATGCTTTGAGTTTTACCATTCAGGACAATACAAAAACGCTTACAGACGTTCAAATCGACAAAATTATGTCGAAATTACAGCAAACTTTCGAAACTGAACTTGGAGCAACTTTAAGATAAGTTTTTAAAAAATATAATTTTTAAGATTCCAAATCCCAATTCTGAATTTATTTTAGAATTGGGATTTTTTTTTACCTGTATTTAGATTTTAACCTTGAGATTTTTGAATGAAGATTAACGATTTTTGAATTCAGATCTCAGACTAGATAAAATCAATAACTTCACCCCGTTCAGTAAAACAAAATCAAAAATCAAAAATCAGAAATCAGAAATCAAAAATCTTCATTCTTTATTCTTTATTCTAGAAGCAAATCAATAGCTGATTGCGGCAAAGATGGGATGTTTGCTTATTTTTTCCCTTCCGTTCAAAAAACTGAGCTCCATCAGAAAGTTGCATTGTACAATCTCCCCTCCTAGTTGTTCTACCAATTCACAAACAGCTTTTGCGGTTCCGCCTGTTGCTAAAACATCGTCGTGAATCAAAACCCTGTCCCCTTTCTTTATGGCGTCTGTATGGATCTCTAAACTATCGGTACCATATTCGAGTTCGTAGGAAGCCGAAATCGTGTCGTATGGGAGCTTATTTGGCTTTCTTACCGGAACAAACCCTGCATCCAGTTCCTGCGCCAGTAAAACCCCAAAGAAAAAGCCCCGACTTTCAGCACCTACTACTTTGTCGATTTTTTGCCCTTTTAAAGATTCTGCCAGAATAGAAACTGCCTTATTCCTCGCAATGGGGTCATTTAACAACGGAGTGATGTCTTTGAATAAAATTTCTTTTTTTGGAAATCCTTGAATATCACGTATATAATTTTCGATCTGCATTTTTTTTAATTTTTATGTTATTTTATACTTGTATATCTCGCATTTATGTCTATCTTTGCACCCGCAAACAGCAATCAACAAAGCTACTAAAAAATAGCTTATTGAAAAATAAAAAAGGCCTCGTGGCGCAACTGAATAGCGCACTTGATTACGGCTCAAGAGGTTACTGGTTTGAATCCAGTCGAGGTCACTTCTCGGGACAAAAGATAAAAATCATCTTTTGTCCCGTTTTTTTTTGTTTTTAACTGTTTGTTAATGAGATAAATAGACTCCACTATTTTGTTCACTCTAGCGGTTTGTACTTTATTTTCGTGAATTGTGAAATTTTCGGGGTAAACTAAACCAATTAGGCTTCTTGCATCAGATAAATCCCTTTTCAAATATGAATCACTAAGCTTGATAAGGTTGTCAACCCCTTTTATCAGTAGCTCTTCAATACTATGCTTATCTTTAGTGACTGTTGATAGCTCACGTTCAAGGTTTGCAATTCGTGCACCATAGTCATCTTTCATTAGCTTATAATCATCAGCTTCAATTTTTGATGTAAGGAGAAGATCTCTTGCATTGCTTAATCTGAGTTCAAAATCTTTTATCTGTTCTACAAGTCTTCTTTTCTGTTCGCCGGCATTATTTGCGAGATCACGATGTGTTTCATATAAAATCGAGCTGTATAATTTCTTAACTTCAACTATAGGCTGATACTTATTAAGATCTTCAATAAAAAGTTCATTGGCGATTTCTGAGTTAATTCTAAACTTACATTGCGCTTCACAGTGGTAATAATGATAGTATTTGTGTCTTCCTTTACATTTGCTTCCTTGCAGCTTCTTTTGGCACTTTGGACAGATAAAAAAGCCTCTTAACGGGAAATCAACAACAGTTTTAATTTTAGGTCTGTAAAGGCGTGATTTTCCATCTAAGATATCTTGTACATTATAAAAAAGGCCTTCAGAAATAAGTGGCTCATGCTGCCCTGTAACAAATCTGCTTTCTTCATCTTTATATTTCGGTATAAATATTTTACCACAATAAACAGGATTTCTTATTAGGCCCCACATGTTATTTTTAGTTCTTTTAAATCCTCTTCTGCAAGCCATATGATATATTTGCTCTGTATTGAATATTCCTTTAGCCAATTCTTCAAATATCCAGCGCATAACAGAAGCGGCAGGTTCTACAAGTGCAATATATTTACTTCCGTCTTCTTTGGATTTATTAGCATATCCAAACGGTGCAATACCCATATATCTACCTTCTTTTTTCGCCCTTCTCATTCCATGAAAGGTATTTAAAGCCCTACGATCGTTTTCAACTTCAGGAGCTGCTAAGTAAAAAGCTAACATCATTTTATTTTCTGGAATTGCCAAATCAAGAGGTTGCTCAATCGCTTGAGGTTCTACACCTAACTTTCTTAATAAACTTATCATCTGATAGGCATCTCCGGCGTTTCTGCTGAAACGATCCCATTTGGTAAACAAGACCAGATCGGTTGTGTTTTTCTGTTTTTTCAGATTCAGTAAAAGTTTATTCCATTGTGGTCTATTAAATGTCTTAGCGGAATGATCCTCATAAATAACGTTACGCACTTCAATATAATTTATTGAGCAATATTTCCTTAAAACTTCTTCCTGATTTCTTTGCGAATAACCTTTTTCTGCTTGTTCGTCCGTGCTTACACGTATGTATAAATCTGCTATAATACTCATGACTCCAAAAATTTAGATACGGCTACATGAGCCATTTTTCGTAAAAATAGCAAAATTTCAGTTGCTTCTTCGATTGTAACATTCATACCCTCAGAGTTTAACATATTCATAGCTTTCTCTGGGGTTATTTTCCCTCTTGTGTTTTCCTCTTCATCTTCCATCTCTAAAAATATTTTATATAAAAAAAGCCCTCATAAGGGCTTTAGTTTTTTATTAATACATTACTCAAAAAAATAAATCTTACTCCCTTGTGTCTTCTTAAACGACCGCTCGTACTTTATATATCCATAACTACTCAATTCCTGAATACATTTATGATAAGTGTAAGCTGAAGAAATTTTTGCCAAAGGAGTTATTTCATGTCTATAGACCTGTATAGGATTCTCGAAACCTTTTTCAACTCTATACTTTAGCAGTGCGGCATAAATTGCAATATGAGTGGAACTAATTCGAAAATCATTTTCAATTGCAGAAAAGAAGTCCAGTAAGCTTTTAAGATTTTCCATAGCCTTTATTTTATATTTTTCTGCATTTACTTTTGAATTTGATATCTTGACTTTTTAAACTTGATTGTAATTTCAAAGAGACGTCCCTTTTAACTCTAAACAAACTTTCAATTGTCACCTTCCTTAGGTTTTCATTGTAGATATTCAGACACTTATTTTGAGGATTAGCTTCGATATAGACCTTACACTCCGTTCCTTCTTTGGTTAAAGTCACTGCTTCTCTTCTGCCTTCTTTAAGAGAATCTATTAAAGAATTGATTTCCGATTGATCCGAAGTCTTCAGAAATAATTCAGATACACTTTTTTCAATGTTGAAGCCATATGATTCATGAAATTCTTTTAATTGATAATTATTGTCAACTCCTTTTTGATTAAAATCTAATTGTTTCCATGTCCCTGCTGATAAAACTGCTCTACCTGATAGTAATTCGTAAGCCTGCTCTGAATTAAAAGCTTTTACCTCTTCAACATTAAAATAATATTGCCTAGTCTCATTATTACCATTCTGATGATGGAGGCTGGAATTAAAACCTTTAAAATCATAATGTCCCTGCTCATTTTTTATAAAATGAAGAGAATGATTCATCTGGTCGTGCTCATTAAGATAATAAGATATCGGAACAGTAAATTTATCCTGCCCCAGCCTCATATACCTATGAACTTTATTGTATGCATCTTTAAAGCCAGTACGTTCCAGATTATCTGTAAGCAACTGATTGCTTTTTAGCTCCTCTCTGCTTTCTTTTTGAGCATTGATTCTTTCTACAACAATTTTGCTCATTAGTTTATAAAAATACTGCCGAAACCTGTCCGGATAAATTTTCTTAATCAAAGTGTTTCGTTCGTTTCTTATAATCTGCAATGCAGTACGTTCATCTAATTGATTTGTATTCTTATACTTCAATAAAATACTTTCATAGAACCTTAGTTTCTCTTTTAATAGAGAATTTTCTAATGATGAACTTGATTTAAAAAGTTTCTTCAGTCGGTCTTCTTTTGAATTCCACCCAGCAATCTCTGACTCCAGTCTATTTGTATGAACCTCATTATTCATAATTTTAAACTTTAGAGGTTAAGAATTTCTATACAGATTTACCTGCCTTTCTTTTATGGGCAGCAGTTTTCCTTTCCCTTTGACCAGGTTCATCATCATTATCCTGCTTTTGGGATTGATCTTTCGAAACTGACTTTTCATTTGATTCCGCCTGCTTTTGATCCTTACTCTCGCGATGATTAATCCTTTGTAAATTACCGTCGTAAACATTTACAGTTTTAAATTGTGGGTTTGCCTCTATATACTGTTTACTTTCAATTCCACTAATAACAAATGTTACGGACTGAAGATTACCCTTTTTTAGTGAATTTAAAAGATCCTCTTTGTATTTGGGCGTTTCAAGTTCTTTTATAGAGTGCTTTGCTAAACTTGCTTCCAAATCGTAACCATAATTTTGATGGTAATGATTTATTTTAAAGTTTCCATTGCTCTCGGATTCCTTGAAATCAATTTTGAGCCATGTTTAAATCATTATCTAATGCATCATTTTACTCAAACAAATAATTTTGAATAAATCAATAGAGTCGCCTTTGAAGAAAATAATTCTGTCAAATATTACCGTAAGGCCTATGTAATGCATCAAACTTTAAAAACTGCCCATCTTCTTGATGTTTTCACTTGCCTTTCCTCCTTGCTGTATTTTACAACATTCTGCATCCTCTAGATATGCCCTTTATTCCAGCTTTCTTTTTTCGTTTATTTCATAACAAACTTATTCCCTATAGATTTCAAGTGATTGGAAAACCGGAAAATTTTTCAATCCGCTTTCAGCATGAAGGTCACGCATATTATTTATATCTCCTAAACTGAAATTGCGTTCTCCCCAGATTCCCCACACCAAAGTGCAATTCTTAGAATTCAGAAAATTATCTAACAAATCCTTTCGGATATAAACCAAATTGTATTTGTTATTATAGTCTTTATTATAATTGATTTCCTGTGATGCTAAACGGTTATTAGAGTCTTTTAGGTTAAATGTATCCGGTTCATTAACTAGCTCAAGCTTTTTAAACAGCTCTTTTGAGATAACTGTTCGATGCCCTGGATAATTTGCAGTGCTATCACTTGAAAATGCATATTCCATAACCGGCAGAAGAATTTCAAACTTCTTTTTTATCTGCTTGGTAACTTCAATTTCTTCAGGATATTCCATCTCGAATGTATCAAAATTAAATTGCGGATTATAATCTGGATGATCTTTTTTTACCGTGTACGTTTTGGTATCTTCAATAAAAGATAAATCAACATAATTGTCATATACTGCGCCATCGAAAAGATACATTTCACCAGCAAAACAATCGTGGTTTTCCCTTTTCTCCGGAAGCCATCTTCCTCTGAAATTCTGCTTATCCAGCCTTAACAAAGCGTCATCCAAATCTTTGTTTTTTATTATAAGTGCCCTGATGAATATAAAGCGCTCCCTTTGGATTTCTTTATCTTCCTGGGATATGAATCCATCCATACAGATCCATTCGCCTGGTTCTCCGTTTAGGCCCTTAACTTCAAGATATTTTGTGACATCTGCACCTCCTCCACTTCTATACCACTCCATCAGACTACGATTCCTATCACCGAGATAATCCGTATCAACAAATTTTGATTCATCATCTTTCAAGTCTTCAGGAAAACTCAAATCAATATCAGGATTGATTATCCTGAAATCTCCATATTCGTTTTTAAGCAGCCCCTCATCATCCCTTAAACCGGCAAGCTCATAAAAAGCAATCCATGAATACTTTTTTCCGTACCGTTCTGTTTTAGCTCTTGTTCCCCTGCTTGTATGTTCCATTCTTTGTATCCTGCTGTCCATTTCTTTGAATATCAGCCCATCCCATCCAAGCTGGAAAATACGCCAGTAGATCTGTCGGCGTACCTTCTTCTTACTGTCTGGATCATCATAATTCCTTCCGTCATCTACGATCTGCCCGATAGTATAGTTGCTGAAATCCATATAAATAGGATCATTGAAATTGCCTTTTTGCTTTTCATAATCAAATTCACCCCAATCTCTTATGCCTCCTGTCTTATAAGGTGCTCTCATGTTATTCTGTTCTGACTCATTAAGCAGATCAGGAAAATATTTCAATGCAGTTTCAATGCTCATAGCCGCATAGCTTCGGGCAAGATAATGGGTAGTCCCATGTGGTGCATCTTCTGAAAAAATTAGACTGTACAGCATTTGGCCTATAGGTTTTAAGTGCTGTTCTTTAAATTTACGATCCATGTTGTTATGCTCTGCAAGTATCACTCCATACATTGCTCCAAGAGTTCTTTCCCATACATAAGGGTCGTTTACAGCCAAAGAATAGGAAACAAGTTCGGTAAACTCCATTGGAAATCGTCTGCCGTAATAATAAAGTGCCCTTGTAGCATGATCACGCATATCTCTGTTTGTAACTGTCAGCATCCACATCAGCTTTCGAGCAGCGATATGAACACGATCCGATATAACCTCTTTTTCTCTTACTGATTTTTCTATATGATTAATATAACTGTAGTAGTTCCCTTCTTCCTCAGGATAATAACTGCCTCTGCACTTCTCGGTCCAGTAAATATCTCTAAAGGCTACATTCATAGAGCGAAGAAGATCGGATAGAAACAGGAAATTTAGTGGATGCTCGATAACTAGTTCAGTAGTGTCAAAAAGGTCGATTAAAGACCATGTTCTCGAAGTATCTTGAAAAGCTGTGGCAACCATTTTTTTTGCCAACGTCTCATATGGCAGAATAATATCAGCATTCAAATCAAATAAGGCTTCCACTGTATATTTTGAGAGCGAATAAGATTCACTGATCAGCGATTCTAGTCCAAAACGCTTGATTGCCAGTATGCAGAAGGAACGCAGAATATCATCATATAGGGCATGTTTACGATTTTCTCCAAGAAGTGAAATTGCAAATTTTTCACTTTTTATAAGAGCCTTAACTTCAATGCCGCCCTTGACAGTTTCTAAAATGCTTTTGGCAATAAGATAACCGTTAAGCAGATCATAGGTAAATGCCACAACTTCCTTTCCATCCCAATCCCTGAAGATCAGTAGATCTTCACCTTCAAAAGCATGTAGGGTCTCAGTATCAAGAACAGCAGGTACAACATCTTGAAGCGGTACATCCCTTTTATCACTATTCCAAAGTACGTCAGAAATTTTATTAAGTATATCTTTTGTAAAAGATTTACTGTAGCGGAGCTCACGGCCAAGCCTCCCAACAATATTTTCATTGCATTTTTGGAGATATTCCTCAAAAATATCAAACATATCTTCATTTTGAAATGACACAGTTTCTCCCTTTTTGGCTTCACAAAAAATTGTGAGATATAGAGGTTCTGTGAAATGGGATATCCTATCTGAATTGTTCTGCAGCGTAATACCGTAATGATCAAAATATCTTTCTGTAGCTTCGTTGACATTGTAATTTGTAAAGCCATCCACCTCCACCTTCAAACTCCACTTTCCGTCGGGATAGGACAGATAGCCTTTAGGAAAGAGTACTTCTTCATAAGAGCTGCGATAGGTGGCTATCAAAAGGATATTAGAAAAATTCAACCTGATTTCGTTAGCCAGCTCTTCTATGCCTGATACCCAAATATCTTTCCAATAAGCCGATTCATTAAGACCGTCAATGGCAAGTACAAGTTTAGTCTTATGCACACGTGCACATATTTCAAGTGCTCCAAAAAAATCCTTTACATTCCAGTCACTTGGAATATCCAGCAGCTGTTTCATCTGTTCCTTCACAGGAAGATTAGACCTGAACTGGCTGCCAAAAAGAAAAAGTGCAGGCTTTCCGCCATCTATCTGCTTGCGCACTGTATCAACTGCTAGATGGGTTTTTCCTTTTGAGGCATTTCCCGAAATATAAGCTTCAGTTTCATTCACTGATTGAAGCATCGCAAAGATATTTATGTAAGCATCAAAATTTCTAATTGTAAAATACGGCCCCAGCAGACAATTTCGACAGTCGCGTATTTTTTGTTTAATTGAGTGATCCGATTCTTTACGCTCAGCATCCCAGCTTATATCCGCAGCAGCTTCATCTCTGCTAAGGATAGAATATTCATTATAATAAACTTGAAATTCCTGTACAAAATTGTCTATCTCTTTAAGCAATAAATTAAGTTCGTAACGTTCCTTCTCCTGTAAAATTATAACAGCAGCTCTAAGTAGTACATTTCCTCTTTCTATTAACGTTACGTGGCTGTCAACAAGTACAAATTTGCTTATCTTTTTTGCTGTCTCCTCAAAACCAGTAGAAACATCGTACCCCCTGATCTTCTTAATATCGTCTTCATAATCAATTTTAAATCTATCGATATCCAAATGAGCAGCCCTATCCAGTATGAGTTCAGCTAAAGAATTTCCTCCTATAAACTTTGAAATTTCTTCGTCAGCTGAACCGTTAATGTGAAGTTTCTCTAAATATTTTGATTTAATAACCCTTGATTCTCTAACGATATCAAACTTTTCTTTGAACCAATCGTAATCAAGAATTTTATCGGCAAAAAAATATCTTTGAACATTAGGATATTTTCTTAAGTAATTCAGTATTTCACTGTCTCCCCAATGGATCAATTCTGGATTGCATAAAGATGATAAAACTGGTTTTCCTTTGTATTTCAGTTCCCCGCAACTATCAAACCATAATTTCTCCGAAGGTGTCATGGAAAGCTTACTGCATAAAAACCATTTTTTTAATCTGGAGCCATGTACATCAGCAGCTTTCTGCAGTGATTTTTTAATCTGTTCCTGTCTTCCGCTTTCACTAAAACGTCCGAAAAATTTACACTGCCATCCCCAGATATCACCGTTTGCAAACTCCAGATAGAATTCAACTCCATCTCCGCCGCCGCTGTCATCAATTGAATTTAGTCTTGCTTTAGAGGAATACAATTCAAAGACAATTTGATAACATAATTCTTCAAAACTTTTCTTTTTATCGTCCTCGTAAGGTTTAAGGTGTTCCCAGTTAATCAGGTTGCTCATTGACTGATTATAATTTAATGGTTAAATAAAATGGAGTGCTTAACTACTCAAATATAATTATTGGCTCCTTACAAAACTACAAAATTGGATTACAAAAAAAATTAATCAGTGAAAAAGAGCGACAATTTATTACAGGCCTTATTATACGATATGTAAACATTGTATACATATTATGATTTTCAATTCAAAACGGGTTAAAAGGGCAGCCAAGATAGTGCCCGCCGTATGCTGCATGCGCATAATGGCGCCGCTTTCGCTTGCCACCCTTCGGGACTTATAGCACTCCGCATCCTCATAACCGGTCACTTGATTCTTGCTTTCTTTTTTCCCGTTTTTTCTTTTGAAAACAATTTTTGGGAGCGCAGGGAGAAAGAAATTTTAAATAACAGTAACGCTAAAATTTAAAATCATGGAAATCACAGGACGTATTACAAAAGATGCTCTAGCCCGTAAAGTGGGAAATGAAAAACAGGTCGTTAACTTCTCCATTGCCATCAATGACAGCTACAAACCCAAAGGAAGCACCGAGTACAAACACATTACAACTTTTGTCGACTGCTCCTATTGGCTGAACGCAAAACTTGCCGATTGGCTCAAAAAAGGGGCGCTAGTTCAGCTCTTCGGGCGCGTGGGCATTAGCACCTATATCGGTCACGACGGTTCGGCTATGGGGTCTTTGACCTTTCACATCAACAGCCTTAAGATTTTGGCTTTTGCCAAAAAAGAGGATGGGTCTGCGGGAGCTGTTTCTGCGCCTAAAAAACAAAACCAGTCCGACGATCCCGATGACCTGCCTTTTTAAGGCAGGGTCTGATTGTATTTATAAACGCCAAAGAATCACATTATGAAAGCCTTAGACAAAAACCAGTACGCAGAGTATGACGTAAGCCAAGTATTCAACGAAATCATTTTAAGCCATTTGAACGGCTATAACGGAAAGAAAAAACAGCAGTTGAAGTCTTTCCTCGAAGATTTACAGAAAGGGGGCTGTATCAGCGGTATGATAGGGGAATTTATATATCACAACGACTGCAAAGCTTTTTATATCAAACACCTTGAAGATTTGGAATGCATCAAAGATGATTTGGAAGAAGCATTCGGAGAGCCTGTAGCAAATCGCTACAAACTGCCCTACTACACTTTTTTATGCTGGCTCTGCTTTGAGGAGTACTGCTACAGCATCTACACCAATGTCTTTGAACAATAGCTATTAATCAAACTTTTTTCCATTATGAAACCATCTGACGACTTTAAAACCGCTATAGAGAATTATCTAAATACTACTGCGCAGAGCGATGCCGTATTTGCCCGAAGCCTTGCCAAAGAAACCAAAAACATCGAGAGCTGTTGCAATTACATTTTTGGCGAGGTCAAAAAAACAGGATTGTGCGCCTTTGATAATCAGGAAATCTTTGACATGGCAATTAAGTACTATACCGATGATTCCATCGGTATTCCTCCTGCTGTTGCTTGCAGGGCTGTAGTACAGCAGACAGCAAAAACAGACCTGTTTTCTCAGCCTGAAATCGCCACATTTTCAAGTAAAAACGAAACCATACCTCAAGTAAAACAGGAAATTAAACCCGTGCAGACCGCCTTAACACTTTTTGACCTATGATACCCAAAACCAACATCGAAAAACAGCTTACAGCACTAAGCGCTTCACTTGCTCCGATAACGCCCGAAGTTAAAGCTTGGGCTGAAAAAAATATTTTTCTAAATTGGGCTGTTTTATCAAGAGGAAAATTCTACTGTCTGCAGTGTGCGCACTCGTGGAAACCCGACAATGTTAGTGCATGCTCAAAATTTACAAACTGCACAGCCTGTAAAGGAAAGCTCAAAATGCAGTCCTATAATCAGGTGCACTTCAAGGAAATAGAATATTTTTCAGTTTTAGAAACCTATGCAGAATATCAGGTGGTTAGGATAGTGATCGCATACAAACACATGAAAAAGAATTTTACCCCGACTTACTTTTGTAAAGAAGTGATCCAGCATTGGATAAGCCAAAAAGGGGAAGTCCGCAGTCTTTCAATAAGCACTAATGTATTTTCAAATGCAATAGATGCTTGGAAATTCTATTCCCCCCTTGAAATAAAACCAAAGGATTTCTTTCGTAATGCCAAATATTACATCAATCCTTACAAAGTTTATCCAAAAATAAAAGTGTTTCCGCTTTTGAAAAGGAACGGCTTTAAAAATTCGGTCTATAACATTGCCCCACACCTGCTCTTTTCATCCCTCCTAAACGATTCGACAGCCGAAACCCTGCTAAAAGCAAAACAGCAGAACCTCTTGCAGTATTATCTCGGCGCTTCACGTCAGCGTGTTAAATATAACTGGCAGGCAGTCAAAACAGTAATCAGGAACAATTACAAAATCACTGATGTGCAGATTTGGGAAGATTATCTGGAACTGCTCCGATATTTCAAAAAAGACCTTTCCTGCCCTGCTTATGTCTGTCCCGAAAATCTCAGCACGGCGCACGACCATTTGGTGCAGAAAAAAAGGGAAGTTCTTAGAAAGAAAAAACTGCAGGATCTGCGCCTTGAAATCGAAAAGGCACAGAAAAGATACGCAATTGATAAAAAACGCTTTTTCGGGCTCGTTTTCAAGGAAAAGGAACTTAGTATCTCTGTAATCGAAAACGTTAAGGATTTCATGCAGGAGGGCGACGATTTAGGGCATTGTGTTTTTACCAATGAATACTATGACAGAAAAGATTCCCTAATTTTTTCTGCCAAAATCTACGGAGAACCTGCCGAAACGATTGAGATTTCAATCAGTCGTTTGGAAATACTCCAATGCAGGGGAATGAAAAATAAACCATCAAAACATCACAAGGTAATTCTGAATCTGATGCAGAAAAATTTATACCAAATCCGCTCTAGGATTAAAAGCAAAAAGGCGGAAAAAGCCTAAAAGCGGAAAAACCGAAGTTCCTTCGGTTTTTCCGCTTTTAATCCTTCAGACCGTAAAATTATCTATCACCTTATTCTATTTTCATTCCATGATTGTTGTTGTCTTTAAGGAACTGCTTCAGCTCGGGGTGCATTGCCGAAACTTTATTATCAATGTATTCCTGTATAAAAGGAGCGATTTCGTACTGGCAGTCCTCCGGAGGATCCATTCCCATTTCAAGATAGTCCTCAATATCCCCAGAACACAATAAGGCAGATTCCACCATCGAGACCGTAATAAGAAAAAAGGTTAATATATAAGAAACTCTTGTATTCACATTTCCAAGATAAATATCCAGCTGTGCGTTGCTTGATCGTATCAGATTATGCTGGGAGAACTGCCTTCCATTATTGTGGACATAATTATTGAGCTTCCCAGTCAGGACTTTCCAGTAACCCTGAAGGTTATAGCCTGTCAGCGCCTCCTTGATATTCTCATTCTGTTCAAGGACATTCATGTAATTCTTAAAACTTAATTTTCCTTTCACCCCTGCAGGAGCTTCAACAACTTTGTTGGTCAGCCAAGCTTCGACAGCCCTTTCATCATCGGTCATGACCTGATTGAATTCTAAAGATGAAAAACCTTCCACAAACGCCTCCAGATCATCCATTTTGAAATTATCAAGGGAATCTTGGGTAAAAGGTTTTCTTTGGTTCACAACCGCCAGCGTATACACATAAAGGAGCAGATCATCCCTTAATCTTCTGATTAAAGTATTGGCATCAGCAAAACTCCCGATGGAACAGCACAATTTGATGCTTCTTAGCGTCTGTACTGAATTCTCAATTACATGACCGCTGATATTCAGAAGCTCTTTATCGGTTATCAACGAAATTATTCTTCCGCTGAAACTCAATAGATTTGAGAAATTTTCAAGAAAATCAGCATTGCTGTCATACTCTTTTTCAAATTTTTTAAAAGCTTCCGTTTCAATCATGGGAAGCTCGCCTTGATAATGAATTTTCATTTTTAAAGTTGTTTTTTATTAGTATAAATCTCACCAATGAATAATACCTGCTTTCCAATTATCTTAAATAGAGTTCGGTACTCTTAAAGATCACCTTACCCTGTATGCCAAGTAATTATCAAATTTAGCTATTATTTTGATTCAAAGATATTCAGCAGCTGCGCAGTTATTTTGCGCAGTAATAAAGCAGAATAAAAAATTAATTCAAAACTATAAGGATTAAACCTTTTTTAATGATACTTTTTATTATGTGGATATGGTCTTACATAAAAATTAAACACATTTTAAGAAAATTTTCGCATCAAAATTTGTTTCAATTAAATTTTATATCGTAATATTGCAATATAAATATAAAACGATGGGAGCAACAAAAACAGATCACTTTACAGAAAGCCAGAATGAGCTTGCTGTTTTAGCCAAAGCATTAGGCCATCCTGCGCGTATTGCTATTATGGAATATTTATTAAAAGTGGATGCCTGCATCTGCGGAGATATTGTAAACGAACTTCCCCTTTCACAGCCGACCGTTTCACAGCATTTGAAAGAATTAAAGAATGCAGGGCTGATTAAAGGAAGCATCGAAGGAAATTCCATCTGCTACTGCATCAACGAACCAGGACTTGAAAAAATAAAAGGCTTCTTTGAGCATATATCAGATCATTTGGCAAAAAAGAGAAGCGAATGCTGCTAATCTATAAAAATATGGAAATCAGAAAACTTTCAGACAAACACTGGGATCAGGTAAAAATAATCTACCAAAAAGGAATCGATACCGGCAATGCAACTTTCCAGACCAGCGCCCCTTCATGGGAAGACTGGGATCAGTCACATCTTAAGTCATGCCGGGTTGTGATGCAGGAAGACGGTAATGTAATTGGCTGGGCTGCCCTTACACCTGTTTCTTCACGCTGCGTTTATGCAGGGGTTGCAGAGGTGAGCGTATATGTGGATCCAGCACATTCAGGAAAAGGAGTCGGGCTTACCCTTTTAAAGGAACTTGTCCGACAGAGCGAAACAGAAGGAATCTGGACGCTTCAGGCAGGAATCTTTCCTGAGAATACAGCAAGTCTCCGCATCCATGAAAAAGCAGGCTTCCGAATACTTGGAACAAGGGAGAAGATCGGAAAACAGAATGGTATCTGGAGAGATACTGCGCTTCTTGAAAGAAGAAGCTCCGTTATTAATTAATAAAAAATATAGTTTAACTAAATATAAAAAATTATGAAACTTTCAGAAATTAAAGAAGTGCTTAAAACAGTGGAAGCTGTAAATTTTGAACTGCCGGACGGCACATTTGTACCGGAATATTTTCACGTAACTGAAGTAGGCTTGGTTACCAAAAACTTCATCGACTGCGGAGGAACAGTAAGAAAAGAAACGGTTGTAAACTTCCAGCTTTGGGATGCCAACGACTACGAGCACAGGCTTAAACCTCAGAAACTGATCCACATCATTGAGCTTTCAGAAAAAGTATTGGGAATTGAAGACAATGAAATTGAAGTGGAGTACCAGAACACTACTATCGGTAAATACGATTTGGATTTTAACGGCAAAAACTTCACTCTGCTTAATAAACAGACAGCCTGTCTTGCTCAGGAGCAGTGCGGTATTCCATCTGATAAGCCTAAGGTAAAATTATCTCAGTTAAATACTGACAATGCCAATTCATGCACTCCGGGCGGAGGATGCTGCTAATCATTAAACAGATAATTAATAACCCTTTACAGCCAAAAAACTATGTTATATCCACAAATTGAGAATACCGTCAAATCATTTGATTTTAAGCAGATCTCCGAAGATCGTAAAACAGTACTGCAGCCATTAATCGACTTCATTCAGACTAAAGTAGACAGTAAGCTGGAAACCAGACTGAACCTAATCTGCACACACAATTCCAGAAGAAGCCATCTGTCGCAGGTTTGGGCGCAGACTGCGGCCGCTTATTACGGCATCAAAAACGTTTCATGCTATTCAGGAGGAACCGAGGCTACTGCCCTTTTCCCAATGGCAGCGGAGACTTTGAAGGATTCAGGATTCAACATCAAAACTCTTTCAGAGGGATCAAACCCTGTTTATTCCATAAAATATTCAGCTGACGAACTTCCTGTCATCGGTTTTTCCAAAACCTATGATGATGATTTCAATCCTGAAAGCGGATTTGCCGCAATAATGACCTGCTCGCAAGCTGACGGCGGATGCCCGTTTATAGCAGGCGCTGAGAAAAGAATCCCGATTACCTTTGAAGATCCAAAAATTTCTGACGGAACGCCTCAGCAGAAAGAAACTTATCTGGAGCGAAGCCTGCAGATAGGAACTGAAATGTTTTACGTATTCTCACAAATAAAAAAATAAAATGTCAGCAAATAATTGTGCACCAGTCGTCGGACGCAAAAAATTAAGCTTCCTTGACCGCTTCTTAACCCTTTGGATTTTCCTTGCTATGGCTGTAGGCGTGGCAATAGGATACTTTATTCCCTCCAGCGGAGATTTCATCAATTCTTTCTCCAGCGGAACAACAAACATTCCATTGGCAATAGGGCTTATCCTGATGATGTATCCGCCTCTGGCAAAAGTAAAATATGAGCAGATGGGACAGGTTTTCAAAAACACAAAAGTCTTGGGCGCCTCTTTATTCCTGAACTGGATTGTAGGTCCCGTCTTAATGTTTTTATTGGCGCTCCTGTTTTTGAACGGATATCCTGAATACATGATTGGGGTGATCCTGATCGGTCTGGCACGCTGTATCGCAATGGTTGTGGTATGGAACGATCTGGCCGACGGAAACCGTGAATATGCAGCAGGACTAATTGCCCTTAACAGTATTTTTCAGGTGCTGCTTTATAGTGTTTACGCTTACATATTTATAACCATTCTCCCTCCTTATTTTGGATATGATGGTTTTGAAGTCAATATCAGCATTGCACAGATTGCCGAGAGTGTTGGTATCTATCTAGGTATTCCATTTGCTCTGGGAATCATAAGCCGTTATGCTTTGATAGCCTTAAAAGGTTCTGAATGGTTTGATAATCAGTACGTACCGTTTATCTCCCCAATTACACTTATTTCATTACTCTTTACAATTATTGTAATGTTCAGCCTGAAAGGAGAACTTATTGTTCAGATCCCTATGGACGTTGTACGCATTGCAATGCCGCTAGTAATTTATTTTACTTTAATGTTTATCATCAGCTTTTTCACTGGTAAATATTTTGGGGCTGACTATTCAAAAGCAACATCTATAGCTTTTACAGCCACTGGAAATAATTTTGAACTTGCCATTGCCGTGGCAATTGGAGTATTCGGAATAAACAGCGGCCAGGCATTTGCAGGTGTTATTGGTCCTCTGGTAGAAGTACCTGCTCTTATAGCATTAGTAAACCTTGCATTCTGGTTCAGAAAAAAGTATTTCACAAAACAGGTATCTGCAGAAACTGCTTAAAAAAATGAGAATTGCAATAATATCGGATATACATGCGAATTTCCCCGCATTGGAGCAGACCTTAAAAAGTATTGAAGAGCAGAATATTGATGCTGTTTACTGCTTAGGAGATTTAGTAGGATACAATTTATGCCCTAATGCCGTGATCAACGAGATCCGTAAAAAGCATATTCCTACCCTTGCAGGAAATCACGATGTCAAAGCTGTCGAGATACACAATGACGGTTCAAATGACAAGGAAAGTTACGCATATCAGATTGTGGGTAAAGAGCAGATAAAATATCTTTCTGCTCTTCCTGCCCATATTAAACTTGAATATCAGACGGCTAACAAACTTATAAAGATCTTGATGGTTCATGGAAGTCCTTACAGCAACAAGGACTATCTGCTTGAGGATAAAAATGAGAAAGATTTCACTAACATTTTTCTTGATTCCAATACAGACATTCTTATCTGCGGACATTCTCATCTGCCTTATCATCGTATATTGGAAAATCCCAATAAAAAAGGCAGTTATTTCCATGCCATTAATGCAGGGTCGGTTGGAAAACCAAAAGATAGAAATCCGGACTGCTGTTATGCGGTTATAACAATTGAAAAAAGCAGTAACCTTTCCAAAAAAGACGGTATAAAAGTAGAATTCATAAGAGTGTCGTATGATATTGAAAAAGCAGCCCGCGCTATTGAAGAAAGTCCTCTTCCGGACGTTTACGCCTTTATGCTTAGAAAAGCATATTAATGTTTTCATATAAAATCTACTATGGAAAGTTTTAAATTATTTTTAAAAAGCATCGTGCCTCTCAGTGATCAGGAATTTGAAAATTACAGCCCGTATTTCAAAACAAGGACATTATCCCGAAATAGTTATTTTGCAGAGATCGGCAAAACTTCACATGAAGCCGCTTTTATTAAAAAAGGGCTCCTCCGAACCAATTACTTAAATGAAAAATCCGAAGAAGTGACTTCCTGCTTCTGCACTGAAAATAATCTCACAGCTTCATATAAAAGCTTTATTTCGCAGCAGCCTTCGGAACTTTCCATTCAGGCCGTAGAAGATACCGAACTTATAACAATCAGTTACAATCACCTGCAGACTCTCTATCAAAAGAGTCCTCTCTGGCAGAATATCGGAAGAACAATTGCCGAGCGGCAGTACATGGTAATGGAACAGTATGCCAGTGTTTTGTGCAATGAAAACGCAAAGGAAAAATACATGCGCATGCTTAAAGAACAGCCTGCTGTTGTAAACAAGGCTTCAGTAAATGATATTGCAAGCTACCTAGGGATAACACGCAGGACGCTCAGCAGGATCAGAAAAGAAATTACCGAGTAAATTCGAGGACATTTGTCCTTTTTGCGAATTATACTTTCCAATAGTTTTGCTTCTATAACCAATTAAAAATAAAATGGAAACAGCAATTATTATTTCATCCTTCTTTCTTGTTCTTTTTTCGGTCTTGGCCTTGTATGATGGCTTTTATCTGCATATTTTCAAATACCAGCTTCATAATCGGGAAGAAAGTAAAACTGAGCACATTACTCATACTTTGAGAGCTGTTTTCTTTCCGGCGATCCTTTATTTTTTGTTCTTGAAACAGGATAATCATACTAGTTTTGTAATAGGCTTAACCATTGTTCTTTTGGATATAATGGTGCTCGGGTATGACGCTTTTATAGAGAAAGACAGCAGGCAGTTTATGGGAGGGCTTCCACGCTGGGAATATATTGTTCATTTATTCGTAAATGGTTTTCATTTTGCGTCAATTGCGGTTTATCTCTCCATCAGACTTACTTTTCAAAATGGGGAAATAATGATTTCTAATATAAACCAATCTCCTGGCTTCTTTAATTTGTTAATTGTAAATCTTTTACCGGGAGCTATCGTAATGGCACTTCTTCATGTTTTTTTATGCATGCCAAAAACAGCCCATATCTGGAATAATTTCAGAAGTAAAATCAATTGTTGTTAATCCCGCTTTCTTAATAAGCAGAACATAAAATCTATGAGTTTGGAAATAAATACTATTCACAATCAGTTTTATATCATCTTGGGCAAATATATTAAGGCACGTATAAATGATACGGGTGATGCATCTGATGTTTTGCAGGAAGTTTTTATTAAGATAAACGAGAATTTAGGATCACTGACTGAAGAAAGTAAATTAAAAAGCTGGATTTTCACGATCACAAGAAATTCTATTATTGACTATTACCGAAAAAATTCCAATCATAAGAAATCAGAACTGACCGAATGTATGATGCAAAAAATAATGCATGAAACAGATTTTGAAACTTCAGAAAGTCTGGACTGTTGTCTAATGAAATTCATTGAGCGGCTGCCGGAAGACTATCGGGATATTATCATGGATAGCGAAATCCATGGAATCAAACAGAAAGACTTAACAGAAAAATACAGCCTTGCCTACCCTTCCATACGATCTAGAGTGCAGAGAGGCAGATCCAAATTAAAGGAGATGCTTCTGGATTGCTGCAGTATTGAATTAGACCGCCGTGGAAATGTTATGAATGTTACGTCTAAAAAATCATGCAGCGGAGGAAAATGCTGATATCACTGAATCATTTACGGAAGATTCATATATAAAAATTCAGGCTGTTAGAAAAAAAATCATCAAAGTCTGCATCATTTTTAGATTAGTACGTCCTAAGTAGTACTAATCATTAAAAATTAAAATTATGAAAAACAAAATGTACCTTACTCTTGCAGCATTGGTATTGTCTGCTGGAAGTATCTTCGCTTATGCGAACTTATCAAAAACTGATGCAAAGAAAAACTGCACTGAAAAATGTTCTACGCATTGCTGTAATGACGATTCGGGAACTTGTGCTCCGAAAGATTGCAAAAAGTAATATTTCACGTTACTACTTAAAAGACAACTCAAAAAGTTGTCTTTTTTTATGCGCAGGAATCATTCATAAATTTAATTCAAACTTTTTGTATTTTAGCATTTGCTAAAATAAGCAAATGATATATATTTGCATTATGGAAGATATAACTTGTATACGACAACAGGCAGATATAAAACAAATAGTCCGCTGTAAAGACAGAGTGCTAGAACTCAATGACTCTTTTGATTATTTATCCAATGGGCTTGAATTGGCTGGTAATAATGTGAGATTAAGAATTCTCTTTTTACTTTATGAAGAAAAACAGCTCTGTGTCTGTGACATAAGTGATGTTCTTGACATGAGTATTTCTTCAATTTCGCAGCATTTACGAAAACTAAAAGACAGAAAACTTATTGAAACTAAACGGGAAGCGCAAACCATTTTCTATTCATTGACAAAGGAATATGAAAAAATGCTAAAACCTTTCTTCGAAATTTTAGAAAAAATATGAAAACAGAGAATAAAATAATTGGAGCTGGATTTTTTACAGCAATAGCTGCTTCATTGTGCTGTATTACTCCCATATTAGCAATCGTTGCCGGAACAAGCGGGATTGCATCTGCTTTTTCATGGCTTGAGCCAATGAGACCTTATTTCATCGGGCTGACTGTTTTAATTATTGGTTTCTCTTGGTATCAAAAGCTGAAAACTAAAAAGCAGTTAGACTGTAACTGCGATACACAAGAAAAATCAAAATTCATTAATTCAAAAATGTTTTTAGGAATTATCACCGTATTTACAGTCCTTATGCTTTCGTTTCCTTACTATTCAAACATTTTTTATCCAAATACAGAAAAGAAAATCTTATTCTCCAACAAATCCAGCAGTCAAAAAGCTGAGTTTACAATTAGCGGAATGACTTGCGCCAGCTGTGAAAAACACGTGAATCACGAAGTGAATAAATTGATTGGAATAATAAATTCAACCGTAAATTATACTAATGGTAACGCAATTGTAGAATTTGATAAGTCCAAAACTACTATTAATGAAATTGAAAAAGCAATTAATTCAACAGGCTATACAGTAACTAACAAAAAATTAAAATGAAAATCGTTCTACAATCAATAATAACCTGCCCCCTTTGCTCCCACAGTAAAGAAGAAACTATGCCAACCGATGCATGCCAATTTTTTTACGAATGTGAAAACTGCAAACAAACTCTTAAACCAAATCAAGGTGATTGCTGTGTATATTGCAGTTTTGGAAGTGTACCGTGTCCGCCAATTCAACAAGATAAAAAATGCTGCTAAACTAAATAGATACTGCAGGCTTAAGTATATTTACTAATGGTTTAAAAACTACCTTGAAAATAATTTAACAAAAAAAAACAAATAAGCATTATTAAACTTACCTCATTGTATTGCAAATAAATATAGTATTATTACTTTTATACACTAAATCTATAGAATAAAAGAAGTATGATATTTAAAAGGCCTGCAAAAAGAAACCTATTTTTACTTCCCTTTCTTTTATTTATTCTTCAATTATGTGCACAACAGAAAGATAGCTTATCCCGGCATTTCTTAATGGATATTGAAATAAGACCAAGAGCGGAATATACTTCAAATTATATCCTTCCTCCTAACGATTCAATTGATCCTTACTTTTATATCACCCAGAGAAACAGGATTTCTATGCAATATGCTAGAGAAAAATGGCTTATAAAATCAGATTTACAGGAAATTCATCTTTGGGATGAAAACAACAAAGCTTCCAAAGTAGGAAGTATTAATTTTTATCAATTGTATTTTGAGACTAAATTTAAATCACTAAATATACGATTAGGAAGGCAAAGTATTTTATTAGATAACGGCAGACTATTCTCTGATGCTCCCTGGGCACAGCAAGGAAGAGCACATGAAGGATTACGGATAATGAAATCCTCAAAATATTTCTCTAATGATTTTTTCTTTTTATTTACCAGAAACTACAACACTGAATTTGAGTCAGCCTATTCTCCTGTTGCTTCGAATAAATACAAATATCTATTGGCAAATAATCTCAGTTACAGTACCAATAAAGGATTTTCATTTAATTCATTAAATGCTGTTGATTTCTTAGAAAATCCAAACTCGGGAAAATTGTATACTCGTGCAACAGCGGGTGGTAGAATAGATTTTAAACAAAAACAATGGTATTACACTCTAAATTCATACTTGCAGTTTGGGCGTAATTCAAAAGGCCAAAAATTATTCGCTTACTATTTTCAACCTGAGGTTAAATTGTCTTTAATAAAATCTACTTGGCGTTTAGGTGCCGAAATTATTAGTGGCAGCAATCCTAATCTGCCAGATAATAATTCCGGAGATTTTGATGTCTTATATGGAGTGACGTGGAAGTTCAATGGTAATATGAATGTCTTTACCCGCTTTCCTACCGACGTTAACGGAAAAGGTTTAGTGAATCCCTATCTATTTAACGTAATTCCCTTAAACAGTAAACTATCTCTTCGTTCTGATTTTCATCTTTTTTATACTCAATATCCTCTTCTAAATAATTTGGGACAGAAAATGACAAAGTTCCTTGGATATGAAAGTGATCTTTCTTTGAAATACTTACCTGTCAAAGAACTGGAAATTAATTATGCCTTTTCATTCTATAAATCAACAAACGCTATGAAATATCTGCCAAAAATACAAGATGAAAATAAACTTGCTATTTGGAGTTACTTAATGATTTCATATTCTTTTAACGCTGTCAATTTAAAGCATTATAAAAATTAAATAAAATTAATACTCTGTATCAAATCTTACACAATTAAAAAATCTGATGTTTTTAATTTTTGATGGGTTAAAATTATATCGTCAACAATTTTTGATGTGCATTTTCTAAAAATATTATCTTACTTTTAATCACTATGATTTATTTGGCGATGCAATTATGTTACCACCATGAATTTATTTGAGCAAAAATAAAATACATGAAGCTATTTAACTTCTTTTAACATTTAACCCTGACGATACATACAAACCGCTTTGAAATAAAAATTTAAAATAATTATCTTACAAATTCACTTGAAAATAAGCTAATTTCTTTAAATCGTTCATAAAATGATTTGTAAATTGTGAACTAAACGTCACTTCTTAAGAAAACGTTAAAACTTAGGTTTTAGCGTTTTTTTATGTCCTTTCTACACTATTTAACCATCTTTTACATCTAAAAAAGAGAGATTTGTAAATCCTATCAAGTTAACTCCACTGGACACAAACCACCAGTAAAACATTGTAAACACTACATTTCTAACAAATCCATTATCTCTATATTAACAATAATTTAAGTTTGTGGAAATTGAAGAAGAGAAGTATTGAGGAAAATATCCGACTAATCATAAAAAAAAAGAGGCCAGCAACTATGAGCTGACCTCTGCACATTTTTTAAGTTTTACTAACTAAATAAAGCCTTTTTTAAGCCCAAGGCAGCTTGTTCAGATGAAAATTTAACCGCATCAATATGATCTAATGGGTTTAACAAACCATAATCATGGATAAATCCGTTAAAGGTTTGAATTGTTGTAGGAACACCAGCCTCATCTAACTTACGAGCATAAGCTAATCCTTCATCAAAAAGAATATCATTCTCGGCTAATTGTACTAATGCAGGTGGCAATCCTTTCAATTTTTCAATTGAAGCACTGAACGGGGTAGCATAGTATTCTTTTCTTTGCTCTAAATCTGTAGTATAGTTATCCCACATCCATTTCATTAAGCTTGCTGTTAAGAATCTGCCTTCAGCATATTTTTGCCAAGATTCACGTGTAAAATCAGCATCTGTTACTGGCCATAAAAGTAATTGGAATTTTATTTCAGGTCCACCTTTATCTTTTGCCATAAGACAAAGTACAGCAGTCATATTTCCGCCAACGCTGTTTCCGGCGGCCGCCATATTTTTACCATCTACTCCTATTTGGTCTCCATTTTCTGAAACCCATTTTGTAGCCGCATAAATTTGATTAATAGCAGTTGGGTATTTAGCTTCAGGCGATGGTGTATAATCTGTAAAAACTGCTGCTGCGCCACTATTTACGACTAAGTCCCTTACCAATCTCCTGTGGGTAGGATAATCCCCTAATATCCATCCACCACCATGTATAAACATAAATACTGGTAGTTTTTCAGAAACTGCATCGGTAGGTTTTACAATATGAATATTTACTGTATAACCATCTTGTGTAATTTCTCTTTCAGATTCAACAATATCTGAATAATCAAATTCTACTGACTTTTGAGCATCTATCAGTACTTGTCTTGCGTCTTGAGGCGTCATTGTTTCCAATGGTTTGCCACCACTGTTATTTAGAGCATTTAAAAAATCTCTAATTTGTAAGAGGATTTGAGGGTCTTTTTCTGCTGGAATTGGTTGTGCCATGATAGTAAATTTTAATGATTAATATTTTTAAACAAAGTGCTCTAAGTAATTTTTATTCTTGACTTAGATTTTGATAAAACTTATCACTAACAAATTTCCTGATAAATTGGCAAGATTGTGTAACTGAATCAATTAAGTGTGTAACCAAATCTCTGGTTGAAATATATATTTGAAAATTAATTTCTTATATATACTTCTTCAAAAGGAACTCTGTATCTTTCTCCCCAGATGCCTTCATTTTCTTTTCTAATTCCACATGAAACTACCATATTAATTTCGGCACTTTGAGGCAATTTTAAAATGCCCTTTAAAACTTTACTGTCAAAACCTTCTAAAGGGCAGGTATCATACCCTTCGTTAGCCATTGCAATCATAAAAGTTTGAGCCGCCAAAGCACATGATTTATGAACAACTACTCTCATATCATTCTCAGATACTTCTCTTGTAATAGTCCTGAATAATCCAATAATCTTTGTTAAAATTATCCTGAAAATTCCAAGTAGCCCAAAAAAACGCGAATAGAGTAAAGGCATTATTTTACCATAGTATAATTCACGATCCTTAATTCTTTTCTCTTGACGTTCTTGCGGGCTATTCCGGCAAATATTCCCTTTTTCAAAATCTAAAACAAATTTCGCTCTCTTTCGAAATAAATCTCTTCTGGTTACAAAAATTACAATTTGTGAAGCTGTTGAAGTTGCAGTTTGGTCTAGACAAGCCTTAGATACTTGTTTTAATAATTCTGGTCTTGTTATATGATGAAACTCCCATAATTGCATATTGGAACTATTTGGAGCCAAAGTTGCCAATTCTAAGCATTCTTTTACCTTTTCTTCATCAATAGGCTTTTCTTTATCATAAACCCGAACGGAACGTCTAAAATTTAATATTTCAGTTAAATTCATCGTTATTTTAAATAGCATTAATTAAATGATTGTCTGAACTCTAAAGGCGAAACAGAGGTTCTGTTTTTAAACAAGCGGTGAAAAGACTGCGGGTGTTCAAAACCTAAATGATAAGCAATTTCAGAAACTGACAAAGAAGTGGTAGAGAGCAGTTCTTTTGATTTTTCGATAATTCTATTCTGAATATGCTGTTGAGTTGTTTGTCCTGTGTGAACTCTTAACATATCGCTTAAATAATTAGGACTTAGGTGTAATTCGTTAGCAACATATTGAACCGTAGGAATGCCATCTTTCTCCAATTTGTCATTTTTGAAATAACTATCAAGTACATTTTCCAATTTACTAAGTAAATCGTTATTAGCTTTTTTTCTTGTCAAAAACTGACGGTTGTAAAAACGATTGCAATACTTCAGAAGCAAATCGATATTAGACACTAATAAATCCTGGGTAAATGAATCCATGTTGGCATCAATCTCACTACTGATATTTTCAATTATGTCCATTATCGATTTTTCTTCCTTTTCAGATAGAAATAAAGCTTCACTGGTTGAATATGAAAAGTAGCCATAGTCTCTAACTATGGCAGCCAAGTTGTATCCCTGCAAAAAATCGGGATGTATTACCGCAACAAATCCTTTAACACCATTAAGAAGAACATCTTCAAACTGTAATACTTGATGCGGAGCTATAAAGTACATTATGCCCTCATCAAAATCATAATATTGTTGGCCATATTTACATTTGCCTCCTGCACACTCTTTTTTAAGAGCAACCACATAAAAATCAGTTGTTATGGTGCTTAAAATTGTTTCAGGCTCCAACTTTACATCATCAAAATTAAATACACTGATCAACGGATTAGAAGGGCTTTTTAATCCTAAAAATTGATGTAATGCACTTATTGATGAAACTTTTGAAGGAGTTTTCATTTGTTGAAATTCTGACTTATACATCACTAAGTTACAATTTTTTATTTTAATAATTGTTCATTCTTAATTTGTTCGATACCTTGTTTATATGTTATCACCTGAAATTCAGGAAAACGCTTTTTAAACTTTGAATCGTCGAATAAATTATCATATTTATATCTTGGAAGTAATTCCTGCAATTCTTTCACTCTTTCATTAAATCTTGCGCCAATTTTAAAAACAAATTTTGGTACAACAGAATATTGCAATTTTTTTCCATAAATTTTTGATGCCAGATTGATAAACTGATTATAATTTAACATGTTATCATCAATCGGCAAATGCCAAGTTTGACCGAAAGCATCAGGTGTATTACCAATTAAAGCTGTTGCCCTACTTGCATCTGGTGTCCAAATTAAACTTCTCAATTTATCATCTCTCAAAGGCACCTTCAATTTTTTATTTTCCTTTATATTATTAAAAATCAAAGTGTTGGTTACACTCTGTGTTTTACCAGGTCCATAAAATTCCGGTGCACGACAAATAACCGCTTCGAGTTCACCTGATTCTATTTCTTTCAAAACCATTTCAGCCATTTCTCTTCTTACTTTTCCTTTTCTTCCAACTGGATCGAAAAGGGTTTCTTCAGTGAGCAAACGACCATCCTGTGGGTACATATAAGTATTGTCAAAAAAAACCAATTTTGTTCCGTTGATTTTACAGGCATCAATGACATTTCGTAGAATGAGAGGAAATTGTTTTTCCCATAAGTCAGAACTAATAGGAAGCCCTAAAGTAAAATAAGCAATCTCACTTCCTTTTACAGCTTCAATAGCACTTTTTTTATTAGATAAATCAGCAGAAAATACTATATCTGTATCATTAACTTTCTTTGCTTCTCTGCTTACGATTCTTATCTCTGAAGTATAATTTCTCTTCAATTCTCTTGCTAATTCTTCGCCAATTTGACCGTTGGCTCCTAATATTACTTGCATTTTTTTAGTTTTAAATTCTACTGCAAAGTTCAGTATTATCATAGTGATAGACGTAACTCTGTTATGGGTTGTTGTAACATTATCTCTGTTACATTACCCTTTTTAGCCACTTCATTTTTTTATCTGAATAAGGCGGATATTTCCAATCGGGTTCGCCCCAAGTTGTTTTCTCTATTACTGATTTTTGATGTGAGAATGTCAAAAATCCGAATTCACCGTGATAATGACCAATCCCGGAATTTCCAACCCCGCCAAAAGGAAGATAATCACTTGTAATCTGCATCAACGTATCATTGATGCAACCACCACCAAAGGAAACTCTGCTTAGTAGTTTATCTTTCTCATCATCATTATTTGTAAAAAGATAGGCAGCTAAAGGTTTTTCTCCATCAATGATTTTTTCAAGAGCTTCATCGTAATTTTTAAATGAAAGCACAGGTAAAACAGGACCAAAAATTTCTTCCTGCATGACAGCATCATCATACGTTACATTGGTCAGGACTGTGGGCTCAATGTAAAGCATTTCTTCATTATGTTTCCCTCCATAAAATATTTTACCAGGAGTAATCAGACTTAATATTCTGTCATAATTTCTTTTATTGATAATACTTGTATAGTGCTCCGCACCATCTGTATATCCAATTTCTTCAATCTTATCTTTTAACAATTGCAAAAACTTGTCTTTAATGGATTCTTCAACCAGCAAATAATCAGGTGCTATACAAGTTTGACCACCGTTTAAAAATTTACCCCAAACGATACGTTTTGCGGCCACTTCTAAATTGGCTGTCTTTGTTACAATAGCGGGCGATTTACCTCCTAATTCTAACGTTACGGAGACCAAGTTTTTCGCAGCTGCTTCATACACAATCTGCCCTACTTTTGGACTTCCAGTAAAGAAAATTTTACTCCACCGCAATTTCAATAACTCGGTTGTTTCCGGTATGCCGCCTTCAGCAACATACAAATAATTGGAAGGGAAATTAGTATTGATTAATTCCGCCAAAAGGCGCATTGTATTTTCGGGTAATTCACTTGGTTTTACAACACAAGTATTTCCGGCTGCAATGGCTGTAATCAAAGGAACTAAAGTCAATTGATAAGGATAGTTCCACGCCCCAATTACCAAAGTTACGCCCAAAGGGTCTGCATAAATATGGCTGCTTCCGGGTTGTAAACTGAGAGCCGTTTTTACTTTTTTGGGTTTAGCAAGCTTATCTAAATTTTTTAAAAAAAAGTTGATTTCTTTATGAACTAAATTAAGTTCAGTTAAAAAAGTATCGAAAGTACCTTTGCGAAAATCTTTGTAAATCGCATCGTATAGTTGTTGTTCGTTTCCTTTCAAAATATCTTTCAACTTTAGTAAAGTTTCCTTTCTAAACGCCACATCTTTTGTTTGATGAGTGTTGAAGAACTCCTTCTGCGATTGAAATATTTTAGTGAATTCCATTTCCTTAATTTTTAAAAATGAGTTGAATTATTTATTGTTTCCAGTCACTAATTCAGGTGTGTATAAAGCTGCTTGAAATTCCGGTTGGTAATCATAGCGAACTAATTTTTTTAAGCTCAAAGATTTTATAAATACTGATATCGGACCATCTGAAAGATTCAATTGAATATCTTCTGCTTTTTTACTTGATGCTTTTTTTAGTCCTCTTACATCACTGTACCCGTGTGTTAACTGACCTTTACTATTTAGATTGATAAAATTTGAACGGATAACTTCGGGTGTTGAATTGGTAACCTCTAATTTTTTACCTGTCATTGAAAAATCTAAATTCCCTTTTTCATCGTAATAAGTGAAAGTTACATTGTTTCCATCAGTATTATAATCAATAGGGATTAACCATTTTGGTAAATTATATCCAACTTTTCCACGAACTCTTGCCAATTCGGTATTAACAGGCAATTTCAACACATAACCCCATAGACTTTTGTCATTTACTTCACCCATTAAAGAAATCAGTCCCCAATTACTTTTATTTGGTTTAGTGGTTACAATAGAGATAGAGAGTTCATTATATGAATCATTATCACAAAAATGGTAAGCATAGGAAGTAATAGCGATCAATCCTCTACCGGGTGTATAAGAAATCGGTTTGACCAATTCGTTTACTTCCGCAGGAAGTAGCTCTTTTATTTTGCTCATATCTGCTGTATAAATAGCAGTAATACTACTATTGCTGTAATAAAAGTTTGGTGAATATGTGATAAAGCCAACATCTTTTTTTTCTTTGTGAAGAGTTTTGAACCAGCTTAAATCTATATCAGGTCTTTCCTCTGCGACTACGGAAAGGGGTGAGTTTGAATGGAATCTGTCAAACATACCTCCTTTTAAAACAGGTATTTGATGACCTGCTAATTCAATAATTGTATCTTTTTTAACGATTGAATCGTTGTTTATTACTTTCGTATTAGAATTAGCTGATGCTGTGTTAATGATTGCATCGCTTAGAATGAAGCCAGGACTAAAGAGAAGAATTGCTCCTAGGGCTGCTACAAAAAATATGATTTTTACTTTTTTCATCGTATTATAGTTTTATTTAGTAATTGAATTTGTTTTAATTTTTTCAAGTTCTTTCATTACTACTTTAGCCATTTCTTTGGAGCTAAAAGGATTTTGACCAGTAATTAAGTTACCGTCAACAACTACTTTAGATGTCATCGGAATGAAAGCTTTTTCATAATCGGAGCCTCTTTCCTTTAATGCTGCTTCAAGATTAAAAGGAACTTTCTTTTTTCGTCCTGCAAGACTTTCTTCAAACCAGTTAAATCCAGTTATCTTTTTGTCTTTTATTAAGTAATCGCCATTAGAAAGTTTAACGTTTAATAATCCACCTACACCATGACAAATCGCTGCTACCTTTTTATTGTTCCCATAATGATTCTTAATGATTTTTTGTAGAATAGTATCATTAGGAAAATCATACATGGTTCCGTGCCCTCCAGCCAAATAGACACAGTCAAACTGTTGATTTGATACTTCTTTTAAACTTTTGGTGTGCTTTAATTCTTCTCTAAATTGAATATTATTCCAATATCCTTTAGATACTTTATCCAAAACTAAAGGTCTTAAACTTTCAGGATCAATCGGTGTATCTCCACCGTTTGGACTTGCTATGGTAATTTCAAACCCTTGCTCTTTAGCTTTATCATAGATATGGGTAAGTTCGCTGAGCCATAGACCAGTTGGCAATTGGCCATCGTCATACATATTAATCCCAGTAACAATAATTAATAATTTCAATGTGTTCATAATATCTCTTTTTGATGATACAAAGTTCCGTCTTAAATGCAAAGCAGAAGTAACCTAATCAACTGAAATTATAACATAATCTCTGTTGTTGAAATTTTAATTATAAAAAACGAGTCAGAAAGTAATTTGCTTGTAATATGAGGAACATTAATATTTGCGTATGCAAACGAAAATTGCAGATAATGATAAGGGCATATTTTTAAATCCGTAACTTTTTTAAATGCCGTTTACGAATTCAAGAATTTCACAAAAGAATGTTACAACTTAATAACTTTAAAAATGTATGTGTATTAAAATGTTTTAATTTTTTTTAACGTTTAACCCCTACATTACATACAAACCGTCTCCTATTTAGATATCAGATTAATTATCTTACAAAATAACCTCAGAATAAGCCAATTTCTTTAAATCATTCATAAAATGGTTTGTAAATTGTTCAGTAAGGGTCACAAAAAATCCCATTTCTTACGAAGTGGGATTTTTTTTTGTATAATTATGTCTAGTCCTGAAATAGCGATACACAAAAAGTATCATTATGGAAGTACCTCAAGAAATACGCTATGTAAAGCGTACACAAAAAGACTACTCTATGTCTTTTAAATTACAAGTTGTTCAGGAAATAG